>WBZM01000047.1_pt1 | contig 207333 bp, 199 predicted proteins | sample 5204271 | NCBI WGS metagenome assembly WBZM01 (sample SAMN12344346, study PRJNA552823) | activated sludge metagenome | biome: Activated sludge suspended growth; feature: Nitrification reactor; material: Wastewater; isolation source: activated sludge from nitrification reactor of wastewater... | reverse complement strand
AGTGCTGGTCATGGCTGGCGAGCTCTTCATGCACGCGGTGCGCGAGCATGGTGCGGTGCTGCTGCCCGTGGATAGTGAACATAACGCGATATTTCAATCACTTCCGTCCGATTTTTCACGTGGATTGTCTGAATCCGGGGTGCGCCGGATCTTGCTGACGGCGTCTGGCGGTCCCTTCCGCACCACCCCGCTGGCCGCCCTCTCCGACGTGACGCCCGAGGCAGCGTGCGCGCATCCGAACTGGGTGATGGGGCGCAAGATTTCCGTCGATTCGGCGTCGATGATGAACAAGGGCCTGGAGGTGATCGAGGCCCACTGGCTGTTCGCCTGTCCACCGGAGCGGATCCAGGTGGTCGTACATCCGCAGAGCGTCATCCATTCGCTGGTCGAATACGTCGACGGTTCCGTCCTGGCGCAGCTGGGCAATCCCGACATGCGGACGCCGATCGCCTATGCGCTGGCCTATCCGGAGCGGATCGACGCCGGCGTGGCGTCACTCGACCTGTTCCAGATCGCCCGTCTCGATTTCGAAGCGCCCGATTTCGCCCGCTTTCCCTGTCTGCAGCTTGCCTACGACGCCCTGCGGTCGGGCGGTACCGCGCCGGCGGTACTCAATGCCGCAAACGAAGTGGCGGTCGCGGCGTTCCTCGACCGCCAGTTACCCTTCCTCGGCATCCCGCAATTGATCGAATCGACCCTGAACGCCGTGCCTTCCGGGCCCGAGGGCAGTCTCGCCGATGTGCTGCAGGCCGATGCCGAAGCGCGGCACGTCGCATCCCGTCTCGTCAGCGCATCCTGTCCCGCGTGAGCGAGCTTCCGTTCTATCTGCTGGCCTTCGTCGTCGTTCTCGGTGTGCTCATCGTGGTGCACGAGTTCGGGCATTATCTGGCGGCGCGCTATTGCGGCGTCCGCGTTCTGCGTTTCTCGGTCGGTTTCGGCCGGACCCTCTGGCAGCGCCGTTTCGGCCGGGATGGAACCGAATGGGCGATCAGCATTTTTCCGCTCGGCGGCTATGTCAAGATGCTCGACGAGCGCGAAGGCGAAGTCGCGCCGGAAGAGCGTCACCGCGCCTTCAATCGCCAGTCGGTCGGCAAGCGCAGCCTGATCGTGGCCGCCGGGCCGCTCGCCAATTTCCTGCTGGCCATCGTCCTGTACTGGGCGGTATTCATGGTCGGCAGCAACGAATTGCTGCCGATTCTCGGGACGCCGCCGGCGGCGTCGCCGGCCGCCAGTGCCGGTATCGTCAATGGCGAGCAGGTGCGGGCGGTGGATGGGCAGCCCGTGGCGACCTGGAACGACCTGCGCTGGACGCTACTGCACAAGGCGGTCGATCAGGAAGCGGCGACGCTCGAGGTCATCAACGAGCAGAGCGAGGTCGCCTTCCGCCGCCTCGCTTTGCAGGCGGCGGGCGAGCAGGGCTGGGAGGGCGACGCGCTGGAGCGCCTCGGCATCCGGTTTTTCCGCCCCAAGCTGCCGCCGGTGGTCGGTAAGGTGCTGGCGGGAAGTCCCGGGGAGGTTGCCGGGCTGCGCAGCGGCGATGAAATCGTCGCGGTCGATGGCAGCGAAGTCGTCACCTGGCACGATTTCGTGCTCAAGGTGCGCGATGCCGCCGAGCGTACCCTGCGTGTCGAGTTGCTGCGCGACGGACGGCCTGTTGCGGTCGACGTCGTTCCGGAGGCCATTTCCGAACGCGGCAGGCGAATCGGCAGGGTGGGCGTGGCGGTTGCCGAAAGCCCCGATGCCGTCCGGGAGGTCAGGATTTTCGTGCGCTACGGCTTTTTTGCGGCGGGCGGCAAGGCGCTGGCGGAAACCTGGGACAAGTCGATATTCAGCCTGGTGATGCTGGGCAAGATGCTGACCGGCGAGGTGTCGTGGCGCAACCTGTCGGGGCCGGTGACGATCGCCGACTATGCCGGCCAGTCGGCACGGCTGGGCATCGACTACTACCTCAAGTTCATGGCTCTCGTCAGCATCAGCCTGGGGGTGCTCAATCTGCTGCCGATCCCGGTTCTGGACGGGGGGCATTTGATGTATCATATGATAGAAGTCGTCAGGCGTCGGCCGCTTTCCGAGCGTGCCATGGAGATCGCCCAGCAAGTTGGCCTCTCCATTCTCTTCGTCCTGATGGCTTTCGCATTTTTTAACGACATGAACCGCCTGTTTTCCGGCTGAATAATGAAGAAATCCCTGATCCCCGTTCTCGTCGCCGGACTGTTCTCGCTCCCCGCACTGGCTTTCGAACCCTTCGTCGTCAAGGATATCCGTGTCGAAGGAATCCAGCGGACCGAGGCGGGCACGGTCTTCGGCTATCTCCCGGTCAAGGTCGGCGAGACGCTGAATGACGAGAAGGCGGCCCAGGCGATCAGGACCCTGTTCGGCACCGGTTTCTTCCGCGACGTGCGGATCGAGATCGAGAACGATGTCATGGTCGTGGTGGTGCAGGAACGCCCGGCCATTGCCCAGGTCGATTTCGTCGGTCTCAAGGAATTCGACAAGGATGTCATCCTCAAGGCGCTCAAGGAAATCGGGATCGCCGAAGGGCGCATTTTCGACCGGGCGCAGCTCGAGAAGGCGGAGCAGGAGCTCAAGCGACAATACCTGACCAAGGGCAAGTACGGCGTGGTGATCACGACGACGGTCACGCCGCTCGAACGCAATCGCGTCGGCATCAACTTCAACATCGAAGAGGGTGTTTCGGCCAAGATCAAGCAGATCAACATCGTCGGCGCCAAAGATTTCACGGAAAAGGATTTGCTCAGCCAGTTCGAGCTGACCACGCCGGGCTGGATCACCTGGTACACGAAGAACGACCAGTATTCCCGGCAAAAGCTGTCGGCCGACCTCGAGAAGCTGAAATCCTTCTACATGAACCGGGGTTATCTGGAGTTCGCGGTCGACTCGACGCAGGTGTCGATTTCGCCCGATAAGCAGGATGTGTATATCACCATCAACGTGAACGAGGGTGCGCGCTATCAGGTTTCCTCGGTCAAGCTGGCCGGCGATTTCACGATCAGCGAAGAGGAACTGGCCAAGCTGGTCATCATCAAGCCGGGCGACGTCTTCTCCCGCGAGAAGCTCAACGAATCGAACAAGGCCATCAGCGACCGGCTGGGCAAGGAAGGTTACGCCTTCGCAAACGTCAATGCCGCGCCTGAAATCGACAAGGAAAAGCGTCAGGTCGCGTTCACCATCTTCGTCGATCCGGGAAAGCGGGTATACGTGCGGCGCATCAACGTGACCGGAAACACGAAGACGCGCGACGAGGTCATCCGCCGCGAGCTTCGCCAGATGGAAGGCGGCTGGTACGACGCCGACCGCGTGACGGCGTCCAAGCAGCGTCTCGACCGGCTTGGCTATTTCTCCGAGACGACGGTCGAGACGCCCGCGGTGCCGGGCACGGCGGACCAGCTCGATGTCAATATCAAGGTGACCGAAAAGCCGACCGGCAACCTGATGCTGGGTGCCGGCGTGTCGAGTACGGAAGGCCTAATCCTGTCCGGCTCGATTTCGCAGAACAACTTCCTCGGCAGCGGCAACAACGTCACGCTCGCCCTCAATACCGGCAAGATCAACCAGGTCGCGTCGATCTCTTACACCAATCCGTATTTCACGGTGGATGGCATCAGCCAGGGCTTCGACATCTATCACCGCAATATCGATTCGACCTCGACCTCGGTGGCGCCCTACAAGTCGTCCTCCAACGGTGCGGCAGTACGCTTCGGCTTCCCGATCGGCGAGAAGCAGTCGCTGAGCTTCGGTGTCGGTATCGACCAGACGAAAATCACGTCCTACGACAACAGTTCCCCGAGCACGATCAACTTCGTCAATCAGTACGGCGATACCAACCTGACCATCCCGGTTACCTTGAACTGGGTGGCGGACGGCAAGGACAGCTTCCTCTTCCCGACCACCGGCTGGTACCAGAAGGCCTCGCTGGAAGTCGCGATTCCCGGCGGGGACCTTACCTTCTACCGGGCCTCCTACCAGTTGCAGCGCTACTTCGCACTGTCCCGCTCCTTCACCCTGATGCTCAACGGCGAAGTCGGCTATGCCGACGGCTACAACGGCGATGGCCTGCCGTTCTATAAGAACTTCTATGCTGGCGGCGTAAACTCCGTGCGCGGCTTCAAGGCCGGCAGCCTGGGTCCGCAGGATATCAACGGCAACACGATCGGCGGCAACGAGCGCGTGATCGCCCAGGCCGAACTGCTGTGGGGCATTCCGGGCATGGAAAAATCCCTGCGCATGGGCTGGTTCGTCGATGCCGGCCAGGTCTGGGGCGACTATCAGGCGGGTTACACGAAGCCTGGCATCGACGACAGTTTGCGCTATTCTACGGGCTTGTCCCTGGCGTGGATTTCGCCGGTCGGCCCGCTCAAGATCAGCTACGGTTATCCGATCAACAAGCAGGACGGCGACCGCACGGAAGCGTTCCAGTTCCAGTTGGGTACAACTTTTTGATTCAGGAGTCTCATGTTGAAAGCTAAGTCGCTCGTTCTGGCATCGTCGTTGATGTCCATCCTGTTCTTTGCGGGTGAAGCTGCAGCCGAACTGAAGGTTGGCTACGTCAATACGCAACGCATCTTCCGCGATGCACCGGCGGCCCAAAAAGCCGGGAAGAAGCTCGAAGGCGAGTTTGCCAAGCGCGATCAGGATCTGCAGAAAATGGCCAAGCAACTGCAGGGCCTGCAGGAAAACCTCGAAAAGAATTCGGTGACCATGGCGGAAACCGAGCGCCGGGCCAAGGAGAAGGAATTCGGCGAACTGTCACGCGAATTCCAGCGTCGTCAGCGCGAGTTCCGCGAAGACCTCAACCTGCGCCAGAACGAGGAGAATGCCGCCGTGATCGAGAAGGCCAACAAGGCGATCAAGCAGATCGCCGAGGCCGACAAGTTCGATCTCATCCTGCAGGACGTCGTCTGGGTCAGTCCCAAGCTCGATATCACCGATCGCGTAATCAAGGCGCTCGCCGACACCAAGTAATGGTCCGGCAAGGCGAGTTGATGCTCACGCTTTCCGACATCGCCGCCCAATTGGGCGGCGATGTGCTTGGAGAACGGCAAACCGCCATTCGGCGGGTGGCGACGCTGGCCTCGGCCGGCGCCGGCGACATCGCCTTCCTGGCCAACCGCAAGTACCGCGGCCAACTGCAGACGACCGGGGCGGCGGCGGTCATCCTGGCGCCGGCGTTTGCCGACGAATTCGCCGGGCCGCGCATCGTGACGGCCAATCCCTACGCCTACTACGCCCGCGTTGCCAGCCTGCTCAATCCGGTTCGTGCCGGGTTTGCCGGCGTGCATCCCTCGGCGGTGGTTGGTTCGCCGTTGCCGGCCAGCGCCGCCATCGGCCCGCAGGTGACCATCGGCAGCGGTGTCGCCCTGGGTGAAAACGTCGTGATTCACGCTGGCTGCACGATCGGCGACGGCGTCAGCATCGGCGACGGCAGCATCCTCTACCCGCGGGTGACGATCTATCATGGCTGCCGCATCGGCAAGCGCGCCATCCTGCATTCCGGGGCGGTGATCGGCGCCGACGGCTTCGGCTTCGCGCCGGAAGGCCGGGAGTGGATCAAGATTCCGCAGATCGGCGGCGTCGTCATCGGCGACGATGTCGAGATCGGGGCGAATACGACGGTCGACCGCGGCGCCCTTGACGATACCGTGATCGGCGACGGGTGCAAGATCGACAACCTGGTCCAGGTTGCCCACAACTGCAACATCGGTGCCTACAGCGTGCTGGCCGGGTGCACCGGCATCGCTGGCAGCGTGACCTTGGGCGAGCACTGCATCGTCGGCGGCGCCGGCATGATCTCGGGCCATGTGACGCTGGCGCCGGGAACGACGATTTCCGGTGGCTCGCTGGTGATGAAGAACATCACTCAGCCCGGCCTCTATACCAGCGTGTTCCCGATCGACAGCCACGACGAATGGGTGCGCAATGCTGCCCATATCCGCCGCTTGTCACACCTCGCGGAGCGTGTTTCCGAACTTGAGAAAAAACTGAAAGAGATAAGCGCAAATGATTGATTCAATGGAAATCAAGGATATCATGGAGCACCTGCCGCACCGTTACCCCTTCCTGCTGGTGGACCGGGTGGTGTCGATGGAACTGGGCAAGCGCATCCATGCCTACAAGAACGTCAGCTTCAACGAACCGCATTTCACCGGGCATTTTCCGCACCATCCGGTGATGCCCGGCGTGCTCATCATGGAAGCCCTGGCCCAGGCGGCGGGCATCCTCGCCTTCAAGACCGCCGGCGAGAAGCCGACACCGGGCTCACTCTTCATGTTCGCCGGCATCGACGACGCGCGCTTCAAGCGCCAGGTGATGCCCGGCGACCAGCTCCATCTGCACGTCGAGATCGAGCGCTGGATGCGCAACGTGCTCAAGCTCAAGGCCGAGGCCCGCGTCGATGGCGAACTGGCGGCGGAAGCTCGCCTGATCTGCGCCAAGAAGGATGTCTGAGATGATTCACCCCACTGCGATCGTCGAGCCGGGCGCGCGAATCGGCGCCAACGTGCAGATCGGTCCCTATTCGATCATCGGGCCGGATGTCGAGATCGGCGACAACACCATCGTCGGCCCGCACGTCGTCATCAAGGGCCACACCCGCATCGGGCGCGACAACCACATCTTCCAGTTCTGCTCGCTGGGCGAGGTGCCGCAGGACAAGAAATACGCCGGCGAACCGACGCGCCTCGAAATCGGTGACCGCAACACCATCCGCGAGTTCTGCACCTTCAACCTGGGGACCGTGCAGGATCGGGGGGTGACCAGTATCGGCGACGACAACTGGGTGATGGCCAACTGCCATATTGCACATGACTGCTGCGTCGGCAACAAGACCATCTTCGCCAACGGCGCCTCGCTCGCCGGGCATGTCGTCGTCGATGATTGGGTCATTTTTGGCGGCTATACCGGCGTTCACCAGTTCTGCCGCATTGGGGCCCACGTGATCACGGCGGCCTCATCGCTGGTTCTCCAGGACGTGCCGCCCTATCTGATGGCGGCCGGCAATACCGCGCAGCCTTACGGTATCCATGTCGAAGGCCTGAAGCGGCGCGGCTTTACGAGCGAGGCGATTACCGAACTCAAGCGCGCCTATCGAACCCTCTACAAATCCGGCCTCCTGCTCGAAGAGGCCAAGGGGAAGCTGGCGGAACAGGCAAAAACGCAGCCGGATGTCCAGCGCATGGTCGACTTCCTGGAGGCGTCGAAGCGGGGCATCATCCGCTGATGGGGCGTACGGTGCGGATTGCGATGGTGGCGGGAGAGGCCTCCGGGGATCTCCTGGGCAGCCTCCTGATTGCCGCCCTGAAGAGAAAGCTGCCGGATGCCGATTTCTACGGCATCGGCGGGCCGAAGATGCAGGCGCAGGGCTTCGAGGCGTGGTGGCCGATCGAAAAGCTTTCGGTCATGGGCTACATCGATGCGCTGAAAAATTTTCGTGAAATCTACGGCATTCGGCGCCAGTTGAAGAAGCGCCTGCTGGAGCGGCGGCCGGACGTCTTCATCGGCATCGATGCCCCGGACTTCAACCTGGGACTGGAAACGGCGCTCAAGTCCGCCGGCATCAAGACCATCCATTACGTCAGCCCGTCCATCTGGGCCTGGCGCGGCGGGCGGATCAAGAAAATCGGCCGCGCCGTCAATCGCGTCCTGGCGCTTTTCCCGATGGAGCCGCCGCTCTACGACCGGGAAGGCATTCCGGTGTCCTACGTCGGGCACCCGCTGGCCGACCTCATCCCGCTCGAAACCAGCAAGCAGGTGGTCCGCGAAAAGCTGGGCCTGCCCAAGGCGGTGCCGGTTTTCGCGCTCCTGCCCGGCAGCCGCAAGGGCGAACTTGAGCGGATGGCCGCCACCTTCGTGCAGACCGCGAAAATCATCCGCGAGCGCTTCCTGCCCAACGCCCAGTTCGTCGTGCCGCTGACCACCCGCGAAACCCGCCTGCAGTTCGAAAACGCGATCTACGCCGAGCAGGCCGGCGAAGTGCCGTTCCGCCTGCTCTTCGGGCACGCCCAGGACGCCCTCGGCGCCGCCGACGTCTCGCTGGTGGCGAGCGGCACGGCGACGCTGGAAGCCGCCCTGATCAAGCGCCCGATGGTCATCACCTACAAGCTGGCGCCCAGTTCCTGGTGGATCGGCAAGCGCATGGTCCGCTCGCCGTACGTCGGGCTGCCCAACATCCTGGCCGGCCGTTTCGTCGTGCCGGAAATCCTGCAGGACGACGCGACCCCGGAAAACCTCGCGGAAGCGCTGATCAAGCTCTACGAGGACAAGGAAAACGCCGCGGCGGTGGCCGAGGCATTCACCGAAATCCACCTGCAACTGCGCCAGAACAACGCCGAGAAGGCCGCCTGCGCGGTGGTCGAATGCCTGAACTGATCATTCCGCCCGGCCTCGTCTGCGGCATCGACGAAGCCGGGCGCGGGCCGCTGGCCGGCCCGGTGGTCGCCGCGGCGGTGATCCTCGATCCGGCGCGGCCGATCCCCGGCCTCAACGACTCCAAGAAACTCAGCGAGAAGAAGCGCGATGCGCTCGCGGTATTGATCCGCGAACGGGCCGTCGCTTGGGCCGTGGCCGAAGCGACGGTCGGGGAAATCGACCTCCTCAACATCTTGCATGCCACCATGCTGGCCATGCAGCGGGCGGTGGCCGGGCTCGCCGTGCAGCCGACGGCCGCCCTGGTCGACGGCAACCGCTGCCCCAAACTGGCGATCCCGGTCGAGGCCGTCGTCAAGGGCGACGGCAAGATCGCCTCGATCGCCGCAGCATCCATCCTCGCCAAGACGGTCCGTGACGCCGGCATGCTGGCCCTCCACGAGACCTATCCGCAATACGGCTTCGACCGCCACATGGGCTACCCGACGGCGCTGCATTGCCAGGCGCTGGAAGAGCACGGCGCGTCGCCGGCGCATCGGCGCAGTTTCGGCCCGGTGGCACGGCAGTTTTCCCTCTTATGAAGCTGATCCGCTCGCGCGACAACCCCTTTTTCAAGTCCCTGAAGCGGCTGGCGGAATCGGGGCGCGAGCGGCGTAAGGCAGGCCGGACGCTGCTCGACGGCGTGCATCTGGTCGCTGCCTACGAGCAGGCGGTCGGGCCGGTGGAGACCCTTGTTGTCGCCGAATCGGCGCTGGGCGGCGGCGAGGTCGCCGCCTATGTCGACGGCCGCGAATGCGCGGTCCTGGCCGATGCCCTGATGCGTGATCTCGGGCTGGTCGACACGCCGAGCGGCCTCTTGGCGGTGGCGGCGATGCCGGCGGCGACGGTTGCGGTCGACCCCGAAAAGGATGCCATTTTGCTCGACGGTGTGCAGGATCCCGGCAATGTCGGGACGCTGCTGCGCACGGCCGCCGCCGCCGGGGTGAAGCAGGCATTGCTGTCGCCGGTCTGCGCCGCGGCGTGGTCGCCCAAGGTCCTGCGCGCCGGGCAAGGCGCACATTTTGCGCTGGCGATCCATGAAGATGCCGATCTGGCGGAATTTATGGCCGATTATCGCGGCACGACGGCGGTTACCTGTCTCGATAGTGCCACCTCGCTTTACGAAGCCAAATGGCGCGGCCCGCTGGCCTGGGTTTTCGGCGCCGAAGGGCAGGGGGTGCGGCGCGAACTGATCGCCGCCGCCCGATTGCGGATCAGGATTCCCATGCCGGGTGCCGTCGAATCGCTGAATGTCGGTGCGGCAGCGGCAATTTGCCTGTTCGAGATGGTGCGGCGCAGGGCGACTGCGGTTCCTGGCGATCTGGCATAATTATTCTTTTGACATTTGCCGCTGCCATGAACCTTAGCCACCTCGTCACTGCTCTCGCCCTTACCATACCGCTGGCTGCCGTCGCCCAGGGTAACCAGAAATCGCAGGATTTCAACAAGCGCTTTCAAGCGGCGGATGTGGATAAGGACGGCAAGCTGACCCGCGCCGAAGCCTATGCTGCGTTTCCGCTCATGCCCCAGTACTTCGACGAGATCGATGTAAACCGGGATGGCTCGATTACCATGGTCGAAGTCGATGCGGCGATGAAAAAGCGCGTTGATGCGGCGCTCGCCGCCAGCAAAACGACAAGCGGCCACTACGCGTTGCCCCCGGATGCAGCAGGCGTGTCCGGGCCGGCAACGGCCGCCACTTCGCCGGTACTGGTTGACCATGATGAGGCGAAGGTTTTTCACGGTCGCCAATATTACGATTCGCTGGCCGGCGAGCTGGCGCAAGAACAGATGCGCGGCGAACCGGTTCCGCGCAATCCGGCACCTGATCAGTTCCAGAAGTCGTTCTGAGCGGTTGCCGGCGGCGGCGAGGAAGCTTCGTCCCGCTCCGAGGGGCGCGATTCAGCGCAGCTTCAGTTCCTGAAGAATCGTGGTCGAGATTTCCTCGATCGACTTGGTCGACGAGTCGAGCCAGCGGATGCCTTCGCGGCGCATCATCTTTTCCGCCTCGGCGATCTCGAAGCGGCAGTTGGCGAGCGAGGCGTACTTGCTGCCGGCGCGGCGTTCCTCGCGGATCTGGTGCAGGCGCTCGGGCTGGATGGTCAGGCCGAACAGTTTGGCGCGATGCCTTTCCAGCGTGCCGGGCAGGCGGCCGCGGTCGAAATCTTCGGGAATCAGCGGGAAATTGGCGGCCTTGAGGCCGAACTGCATGGCCAGGTAGAGCGAGGTCGGCGTCTTGCCGCAGCGCGAGACGGCGACGAGGATGACGTCGGCTTCCTCGAGGTCGCGGTCGGTGATGCCGTCGTCGTGAGCCAGGGTGTAGTTGATCGACTCGATGCGCTTCTTGTAGTCGGAGCTGTCGGCCGAACCATGCGAGCGGCCGACGGTGTGGCTGGACTTGACGCCCAGTTCGGCTTCCAGCGGCGCCAGGAAGGTCTCGAAGTAGGACAGGCAGAAGGCGTCGGCCTGGTGCACGATGTTGGCGAGTTCCGGGTTGACCAGCGTCGTGAACACGATCGGGCGCATGCCGTCGGCCTCGCCCTGGTCGTTGATGCGAACGACGGCCTCCTGGGCCTTGGCGATGTTGTCGAGGAAGGGAATGCGGATCTGCTTGAATTCCACTTCCTCGAACTGCGTCAGGAGACTGTGGCCGAGCGCTTCCGCGGTCAGGCCGGTGCCGTCGGAAACGAAGAATACGGTGCGTTTGATTGGATTGGGCATCCCGCGATTCTAACCGCTGTTGCGCAATCCCGAGGCGACTCCGTTGATTGACAGATGGATACCGCGGGCCAGGCGCTCGTCGGTGTCGCCGGCACGGTGGCGCTTGAGCAGTTCGACCTGCAGGTGGTTGAGCGGGTCCATGTAGGGCGAGCGCAGCTGCAGCGAACGCTTGAGCATCGGGTTGTCGGCGAGGAAATCGTCCTGTTCGAGGATGGCCAGCAGGTGCTGCCTGGTCAGCGCCCATTCGCCCCGGATGCGGCCGAAGATGCTTTCGCGCAGTTCGCCATCGGCGACCAGCTCGGCATAGCGCGAGGCGATGGCGAGGTCGGTCTTGGCCAGCACCATGTCCATGTTCGACAACAGGCTCTGGAAGAAGGGCCACGACTTGAGCATGCGGCGCAGCGTGGCGAGGCCGTCCGGATTGGCGGCCAGCCAGCCGTCGACTGCCGAACCGAAGCCGTACCAGCCGGGCAGCATCAGCCGGCATTGCGCCCAGCTAAAGACCCAGGGAATGGCGCGCAGGTCCTCGATGCGATCGGATGCCTTGCGCGAGGCGGGGCGGCTGCCGATGTTGAGCGAGGCGATCTCCGAAACCACCGTCGATTGCCGGAAATAGGTGGTGAAGCCGGGGGTTTCATAGACCAGCCCGCGATAGGCGGTGAAGGCGCGGGCCGAGAGGTCGTCCATCACGGTATGGAACTGGCCGGCCGGCTCGACCCTGTTCTCGTGGTCGGTCAGGCTGGCTTCCAGCGTTGCGGCGAGCAGCACTTCGAGGTTGCGACGGCCGGTGTCGGGGTTGCCGTACTTGGTCGAGATCACTTCGCCCTGCTCGGTGAGGCGGATCTGGCCGGCGACGGCGCCGGCCGGCTGGGCGAGGATGGCGTGGTAGGTCGGGCCGCCACCGCGGCCGACCGAGCCGCCGCGGCCGTGGAACAGGCGCAGGCGGACCTGGTGTTCGGCGAAGACGCGGGCCAGCTCGATCTCGGCCTTGTACAGCTCCCAGCCGGAGGTCAGGAAACCGCCGTCCTTGTTGCTGTCGGAATAGCCGAGCATGACTTCGTGCTCGTCGCCGCGGCCGGCGATCAGCTCGCGGTAGGCCGGCAGCCTGAAGACGCCGTCCATGGTGGCGGCGCTCTTTTGCAGGTCCTCGATGGTTTCGAAGAGGGGAATGATGTTGACGTCGAGACGCGGCGTCGCGCCCGGCCGCAGCAGGCCGGCTTCCTTGAGCAGCAGGGCCAGTTCGAGGAGGTCGGAGACGCCGTCGGTCTTCGAGATGATGCAGTTGGGCAGCGCCGCGGCGCCGTAGCGGCCGCGCAGCTCGCGGGCGGCGAAGAAGATGGCCAGCTCGCCCTGCGTTTCGTCCGAGTAGGTCAGGTAGGGCGAATACAGCGGGCGCGGCGTGCTGATTTCCTCGATCAGCAGCCGGATGCGGTCGACCTCGGACAGCGCCTCGTAGTCGGGACAGCGGCCGGCGCCGGCGAGCAGTTCGGCGACGCTGCGGGCGTGGACTTCGGAGTTCTGGCGCAGGTCGATCGGCGCCAGGTGGTAGCCGAAGACCTCGACGGCGCGCAGCAGACGGCGCAGGCGGCCATTGGCCAGCGCGGCGCTGCCGTTCTGCTTGAGCGAGGTGGACAGTACCTTGAGGTCGGCGCGCAGAGCGTCTGGAGTGTCATACGGGGCGGCGCTGCCGATTTCGTGGCGCACCGGCTCGAAATGGTCGAGGGCGCGCGCGGTGGCGGCGAGGCGCGCGTAGATGCCGGAGAGGGCGCGGCGGTAGGGTTCGTCGGCGCGCTGCGGCGAGTGGTCGGTCGAGTGCTCGGCGAGTGAAAGCAGTTCGGGCGTCACCTTGACCAGGAGGTCGGAGAGCGGCAGTTCGCCGCCCAATTCATGGACTTCCTCGAGGTAGTGGTTGAGCGCGGCGGCCGACTGCAGGCGCAGCGCTTCCCTGAGGATGTCGGCGGTGACGAAGGGGTTGCCGTCGCGGTCGCCGCCGATCCACGAGCCGACTCGGAAGAAGGGCGGTAGCGCCCAGGTCTTGTCCGGGTAGCGTTGCTGCAGCTGCTGCGTGGCCTGGATGTAGAGGCGCGGCAGTTCGGTGAAGAAGGTTTCCTTGAAGTAGGTGATGCCGTTCTTGACCTCGTCGAGTACCTTGAGGCGCACCGGGCGCAGCATGCGCGACTGCCACAGGGTCAGGATGGCGTTGGCCAGCGCCAGGTCGTTCTCGGCCAGTTCTTCCGGCGTCATCTGCAGGCGTTCGCGCTGGTCGAGCAGGCGGGCAAGGTCGCGGTGGTTGCGGATCAGGCTCTGGCGCTGCACCTCGGTCGGGTGCGCGGTGAGTACCGGGGCGACGACGGCGTGGGCGAAGAAGTCGGCGACGGCTTCCGGCGAGACGGCTGCGGTCGACAGCGCGTCCAGGGCAAAAACCAGGCTGCCCTCGCGCGGCGGCGAGCCGGCCAGGTCGTAGGCCCGGCGCCGCCGGATGTGGTGCTCGTCTTCGGCGATGTTGGTCAGTTGCAGGAAGTAGCTGAAGGCGCGGACGACGGCCTGCGTCGTGTCGCCCGGCAGCGGGTCGAGCAGCGCGGCGAGCTCGGCGCGGGCGGCGGGGTCGCCGTCGCGGGCGAAGCGCACGGCGGTCTGGCGGACGCGCTCGACGACGTCGAAGACGGCCTCGCCTTCCTGTTCGCGCACCGTATCGCCGAGGATGCGGCCCAGCAGGCGGATGTCGTGGCGCAGCGGTTGCTCCTTGGCGGCGTCGGGCGCGGCGGGCGGCATTTAGTGCTTCCTGACCAGCAGAACGGAGGCGTCGGCCATCTTGGCCAGCTGTTCGGCGACCGAGCCGAGGATCAGCTTGGCCAGGCCGCGCTGGCCGTGGCGGCCGATGACGATCAGGTCGATGCCCAGTTCCCTGGCCTTGTCGGCGATGGTTTCGGAAACCCGGCGGTTGCGCGCTTCGAGCAGCAGGGGTTCGGCGTCGACGCCCGTGGCCGCTTTCATCGCCTCGGCGAGCAGTTCGCGGCCGGCATTGGCGATCGCCTGGATCGCGTGGTCGAGGTTGAGCGAGGTCGTGAAGGTGCGGCCGTGCATGCCCATCAGCGTCTCGTCGGCGACGTGCGTGATGTAGAGCTTGGCATTGCTGGTGCGGGCGATGTGCAGGGCTTCGGTCAGGGCGCAGCGGGAGGTTTCGCTGTCGTCGATGGCGACCAGGATGTTCTTGTACATGGGTGTTCTCCTTGGAATTTGGCGGATCGGGCGTACCTTAGCAATTCGCCGCGTTTTCGGCTGTTAGGGAAATCCTCAACAGCCGCCGGTTTGCGGCCGGCTGCATCTTTCGAGCAGGTGGGCGAGCGACTGGTAGGTGCGTCCGGTTTCGGCGGTCAGGCCGATTTCGCAGGTGCGGTTGGTCGAGACGCCGCAGGCGCAGCCGGCGGGCAGTTCGTCGTGGATGTGACGCAGGGCGTGGCGATTGAGTTCCGGCACGACGAAGCCGCGGTCGCCGGCGAAACCGCAGCAGGTGACGCCGGCCGGCTCGACGATCTGCTCGACGCACGCGGCCAGCACCTTCCGCAGCTTGGCGTCCGAGCCGTTCTTGCGCACGCTGCAATTGACGTGCAATGCGACCGGGCCGGCTTCGCGGGTGATCATCAGGCGCGGCAGCAGGGCGTCGTGGGCGAATTCGTGGAAATCGTAGAGCTTGAGGCGACCGGCGAGATGTTCCTGCATGCGGATCGAACAGCTGCTGGCGTCCATGATGATCGGGTAGCGACCGTTCTCGCTGGCCGTCATGAGCGCCGCTTCAAGCGTCCGCGACATGGCCTCGGCTTCTTCCGCCATGCCCTTGCTCGCCAGCATCTGGCCGCAGCACAGCTGGTCGAAGCCTGCCGGCAGGCGCGGCGCGTAGCCGGCGCGAACCAGCAGTTCGCTGATGACGTCGCCGAGCTGCGCGGTGCCGGATTCGGACGGCCCGAAGATGCGCCCGCCGCAGGCCGGGAAATAGACGACCGGATCACCCTGGGCGGTGCGGGCCGCCGGCGCCTTGCCGGCGTGCGGCATGCGCTGCTTCCAGGCGCCGCCGGAAACCCGGGCGAGGAAGTTGTCGCCGAGGACGCCGGAGACGGCATGCCCCACCTTGAGGCCGAGGCGCGAGGCGTTGGCCAGCGTGCCGAAATGCTCGCCCGTCCACGCATTGACGCGACGCGCGCCGTCGCCCATCCGGCGCCCGCGCAGGCGGCGGGTGAGGTCGCCGGTGTTGATGCCGACCGGGCAGGCGGTCGAGCACAGGCCGCAGCCGGCGCAGGTATCGAGGCCCATGTAGGCGTAGTCCTCGCCGACGGCCCCGGCCGGCTCGCCGGCGGCGGCGCGGCGGGCGAGCTCGCGGACGCTGACGATGCGCTGGCGCGGGCTGAGCGTGAGCCGGTGCGAGGGGCACAGCGGTTCGCAGAAGCCGCATTCGATGCAGCGGTCGACGATGTCCTCGGCGGCCGGCATCGGCTTCAGGTTTTCGAGGTGGGCGTGCGGATTGTCGTTGAGGATGACGCCGGGGTTGAGCAGGTTGTCCGGGTCGAACAGTTGCTTGATGCGGCGCATCAGGGTGGCGGCCTCCTTGCCCCATTCCATCTCGACGAACGGCGCCATGTTGCGGCCGGTGCCGTGCTCGGCCTTGAGCGAGCCGTCGTACTTGTCGACCACCATGTGACAGACGTCGTCCATGAAGCGGGCGTAGCGGTCGACCTCGCTCGGGTCGCCGAAATCCTGGGTGATGACGAAGTGCAGGTTGCCTTCGAGCGCGTGGCCGAAGATGATCGCCTCGTGGTAGCCGTGGTGGCGCAGCAGCGCCTGCAGGTCGAGCGTGGCGTCGGCCAGGTTCTCGATGTGGAAGGCGATGTCCTCGATCAGCACCGTGGTGCCGGTGCGGCGCATGGCGCCGACCGCCGGGAAGGTGCCCTTGCGTACCTTCCAGTACATCTCGCACGTCGCCGGGTCGGTCGAGAAGGCCATCGGCTCGACCGTGGCGACGCCGTCCAGCGCGGCGTGGACGGCAGAAATCTTGTCCTGCAGCGCGTCGACCGCGGCAGCCCTGACCTCGATCAGTAGCGCAGCCGCGTCCTCGCCCAGTTCGCGCATGATCGCCGGCAGCCCCGGCTTGTTCTCGACCGAATGCAGGGCGGGGCGGTCAAGCAGTTCGACGGCGGAGACCGGCTGCGGCTTGAGGCGGATGACCGCCTCGCAGGCGGTGCGGATGTCGGGGAAGAAGACCAGAGCGCTGGCCTTGTACGGATCCTCGACGACGGTCTGGTAGGTGATGCGCGAAATGAAGCCGAGCGTGCCTTCGGAGCCGATCATCAGGTGCGCCAGGATGTCGATCGGGTCTTCGTAGTCGATCAGCGCGTTGAGGCTGTAGCCAGTGGTGTTCTTGATCTTGAACTTGTGGCGGATGCGCCCGGCCAGCGCGGCATTGGCGCGGGTGTCGCGGCCCAGGCGTTCGAGTTCACCGAGCAGCACGGCGTGGCTGCGCGAGAAGGCGGCGACGCTGAGCGGGTCCTCGGTATCGAGCAGGGTGCCGTCGGCCAGCATGACGCGCAGGCCGGCCAGCGTCCGGTAGCTGTTCTGCGCCGTGCCGCAGCACATGCCGGAAGCGTTGTTGGCGGCGATGCCGCCGATCTTGCAGGCGTTGATCGACGCCGGATCGGGGCCGATCTTGCGGCCGAAAGGCGCCAGCCGTCGATTGACCTCACCGCCGACGATGCCGGGGCCTGCCTGGACCCGGCTCGCGTCGGCGCTGATCTCGCAGCCGGCGAAGCCCTCGCCGATCAAGGCCAGCACGCCGTCGGTGATCGCCTGGCCGGAGAGGCTGGTACCGGCAGCGCGGAAGGTGACGGCGGTCTTGTTCCGGCGGGCGGCCTGCAGGACGGCGCGAACCTCGTCTTCCGATTCGACGACGGCGATGACCTGCGGGATCAGGCGGTAGAAGCTGGCGTCGGTGCCGTAGGCGAGGCGACGGAGGTCGTCGGTGATGATCTGCTTTTCCGGCAGTTGCTGGCGGAGGTGCTGGATGAGCTGGCTCATGGTTGGTTGTCTCGGGGGGTTTTGGTTTGGTTACTGCGGGATTTGGCTTTCGCGTTTGAGGCGGGTGCGGATTTTTTTGATGCGCTGTTTTCCGCCTGGCCGGCGGGCGTACTTTTTCTTGTTTGGCCAAGAAAAAGTAGCCAAAAAGAAGGCCACCCCTGGGTCGGCGCCGGGCTGTGCCCGGTGCCCGGCGCTACTCGAAGCGCCGGGCGGCTGCGCAACTCGGGGCTACGCCCCTCAGACAGTGCTCGCCGAAATCCCCCGGCGCTTCTGCGTTGCTCGGCGCCTCCCAAGGGGCCCGGAAAACCGAGGGTGTGCGAAGGGTGGTCCGCATTTTTGGCCTTTTGGGATGGTCGACCGCAGCGGCCCATATTGCTGTTTGCCGGTCGCGCTTCGACGCCTTTCGGGTCCCCATGTGGCGCGCCGAGCAACGCAGGTGCTGGCGGAAAAAGGGCGAGGACTGTCTGAGGGGCGTAGCCCCGAGTTCCGCAGCCCCCGCCAGTGCCGAGTAGCGCAGGGAACCCGGCGCAGCCGGGCGCAAAACCTGGGGTCGCCTTTTCTTTGGCTACTTTCTTTTGGCGAAGCAAAAGAAGGTACGCCCGCCGGCCGGCGGAAAGCGGCGCATCAAAACGAACCGCCCGCCCGTCAGACGCAGAAACCAGCGTTTCAGAAAACACTATCCCCGTTCCTTCAACATATCCCGCAACCGCTTCGGTGCCGGCTTCAACGGCACCCGTACCGTCGTCCACGGTCCCTGATTCGACGGCATAAGCCAGGCGAACCTGCTTCCCAGCCAGGTCGCCAACCGGTACAGGGACGGCGACCGATACACTGCCGCCCAGCCGCGCCAGATGGCCGTCACCCAGGGCTTGTATCCCGCCCCCTGGCCGCGCATCGCCGGGTTCTCGTGCGGCGCCGAGAAGGATTCCTCGCGCAGGCGCATCAGCAGTTCGGGAATCGGTATGCGCACCGGGCAGACTTCGCCGCAGGCGCCACATAGCGACGAGGCGGTGGCCATTGTCGCCGTCGCTTCCAGCCCGAGCATGTGCGGCGAGATGATCTTGCCGATCGGGCCGGGGTAGGTGGTGCCGTAGGCGTGGCCGCCGATCCGCGTATAGACGGGGCAGTGGTTCATGCAGGCGCCGCAGCGGATGCACTGCAACGTCTTGCGCAGTTGCTCGTCGGCATAGGCCTGGCTGCGGCCGTTGTCGAGCAGCACGAGGTGGACTTCCTGCGGGCCGTCCTTCTCGTGCGGCTTGCGCGGGCCGGAGATCATGTTGAAGTAGGTCGAGATGTTCTGGCCGGTGGCCGAGCGGGTGAGCAGCGAGAGCAGCGGCGGCACGTGTTCCAGCTTTTCGACGATCTTCTCGATGCCGGTGATGGCGACATGAACCGGCGGCGCGGTGGTGCACATGCGGCCGTTGCCTTCGTTCTCGACCAGGCACAGCGTGCCGGTCTCGGCGACGGCGAAATTGACGCCGGAGAGGCCGATGTCGGCCTCCAGGAATTTCTGGCGCAGGACGCGGCGGCCGATCTGGATCAGCGCATCGACGTTGTCGGTGTAGTCGACGCCGGGCACCTTCTCGTGGAACAGGGTGGCGATCTCTTCCTTGGTCTTGTGGATGGCCGGCATGATGATGTGCGACGGCTTCTCGCCGGCGAGCTGGACGATGTACTCGCCCATGTCGGACTCCAGCGCGCCGATGCCGGCGGCCTCGGCGGCATGGTTGAGCTCGATCTCCTCGCTGACCATCGACTTGCCCTTGACCATCAGTTTGGCCGCGTGTTTGTGGCAGATGCCGAGGATGATGGCGTTGGCCTCGTCGGGCGTTTCCGCCCAATGGACGTGGATGCCGTTGCGCGCCAGGTTTTCCTCGAGCTGCACCAGCAGGTCGGGCAGCTTGCCGAGGTTGTACTGGCGGATGTGCTCGCCCAGCGTGCGCAGGCTGTCGAGTTCCTCGGCGTCCGGGAACTGGGCGGCGCGCTTGGTCATCAGGAAATCCATCGCGCCGCGGAAGCTCTGGCGCAGGAAGGGGTTGTCGACCACGGCTTTGGCCCGGCCGCGGAAACCTTCGGACGGCTTGAAATGGATGGGCTGGGCGTTCATGCGTCTTCTCCCATCAGCAGCACGACCAGTTCCTTCGGGCCGTGCGCGCCGTAGGCCAGGGTCACCTGGATGTCGGCGGTCTTCGAGGGGCCGGAGACGAGCAGGGCGTTGGTCGGGAGGCCGTCCTTCCAGCCCTCCTGCTGCGTCGCCTCGAAAAAGGTGTTGTAGATGCGGGCGCTGTCGAGCAGCACGATATGGACCGGCGGCACCAGCGACATCAGGCGCGGCTCGTGTTCGTCGGGCCACAGGATCAGCGTGCCGGTCTCGGCGACGGCGGCGCGGGCGGCGGTGAACCCGGCGGGAATGTAATGGAACATTTCCTCCTTCCACTGCTCGATGGCCCGGTCGTAGGCCCTGCACTCGATGCCGCTCTGCGACAGCTGGTTCATGGCGCGCGCGCCATGTTCGGTACCGGGGGCCAGCAGCAGGCGACGAATCTCCTTGGCTGCCAGCACTTCCCACAGCTTCTGCACCCAGTTGGCGGACGAGACGGCATGCACCTCGGCGTGCGCCAGCTCGATGAAATGGCGGAAGCGCGCGGCCTTTTCGGCCTTGCCTTCGACCGGCCGGTGGCCGGCGAACCAGCCGGCCACATCGGGCGCCGGACGATTCTCGGCCGGCATGGCGTTGCGCAGCTTGGAAAGGATGCGATCACGGGCGCTCATTTGCCGCTCCTTTCTTCGGTACGACGCAACAGGAAGCTGGCGATGTGCTCGCCGGGCAGGCTCGGCTGCGCGCGGCCTTCCTGGCGGTCCTTCCAGGCGGCGTGGCCGAGGATGTTCATCAGGCAGCCGCAGTCGGCGCTGACCACGCGCTCGGCGCCGGTCGCCTTGAGCGACTTCACCTTGTCCTCGACCATGGCGCCGGAAATTTCCGGCTGCTTGATCGAGAAGGTGCCGCCGAAACCGCAGCATTCGGATTCGTGATCCTGCTGGGCGACGGTGACGTGCGCCAGGTCGCCGAGCAGCTTGCGGCCGGTCAGGTGGACGCCCATCTCGCGGCGCGCCGAACAGGAGGTATGCAGCACGACGGTACAGTCGCCGCCCTTGTCCTCCGGCTGCCAGCCGAGCACATTGACCAGGAAGTCGGTGAATTCATGAATGCGTGCCGACAGCGCCTCCGCCTGCGCCTTGCGCGCCGGGTCATTGGCGAACAGGGTCGGGTAGTGGTGCTTCATCATGCCGGCGCAGGAGCCGGACGGCACGATCACTGGCCAGTCGTTGGGGAACAGGGTCAGCTGCTGCGCCGCCACCTTGCGTGCCTCGTCGGGAAAACCGCTGGTGTAGGCCGGTTGACCGCAGCAGGTCTGTTCTTCGGGGAAATGAACGCGGATGCCGGAGCGTTCGAGCAGGGTGATGGCATCGAGCCCGGCGCCGGGGAAGAACTGGTCGACCACGCAGGTCGCGAAGAAATAGACGTCGGCGGGGCGCTGGCCGGTTTTTGCCTGTTCGCTCATTTTGTCTCCAATGGTAAATTGGTCAAACCAATATGTCTCGGTTGTGGAAATGTACGATACAAGAGCTACTTAGTCAATCAAATAGGGGTTTATACCAAGCTTGCGGTTTACAGGTTCGGTGATTAAAATGTGCTGGTCTTACCAATCGAGCGATTCATTTTGCCTACTCCGCAAACCAAGCTGCAGGTCCCGCGCATTTCCGATGCCGTCGCCTCCGCGCTGGAGCGCCGCATCCTCGAAGGCTCGCTCAAGCCGGGCGACCGCCTGCCGCCGGAGCGCGAGCTTTCGCTCGAACTGGGCGTTTCCCGGCCGTCGTTGCGCGAAGCGATCCAGAAGCTGGCCTCCAAGGGCATGGTGCAGAGCCGCCAGGGTGGCGGCACCTATGTGACCGACCGCCTCGAGTCGAGTTTCTTCGATCCCTGGCAGGACATGATGGGCGCCCACCCGAACCTGCGCGAGGACATGCTCGAATTCCGCCGCATGCTCGAAGGGCAGGCCGCCGAATGGGCCGCCGAGCGCGCCACCGAAGCCGACCTGACGCGCCTTGACCAGGCTTTCGCGACGCTCGCCGAAGCTTTCGCGGCCGATGACCTGGAACGCCGTTCGAGCGCCGACATAGCCTTCCACCAGGCGGTCGGCGAGGCGTCGCACAACGCGCTGGTCGGCCATCTGTCGGCCGCCCTGCTGCGCCTGATGCAGGACAACATCCGCCTCAACCTCGGCGAGCTGAAGAGCATCCCGGCCGCCGGTTCGCTGCTGATGGGCCAGCACGCAGCCATCCACGCCGCCATCCGCGAGCGCAAGCCGCAGGCTGCGCGCGCCGCCGCCGAAACCCACATCGATTTCGTCCGCGAGACGCTGGCCCAGTCGCTGCGCTCCGCGGCCCGCCGCGAAACCGCCGCGCGCCGCCTGAACACCGATTTTTCACCTTCCACCATTTCTTGATTCGACCCCTCTGAAAGGAATCCGCATGGAGCCCCTGGTTATCCCCTTTGAAAAGCTGCGCATGACCGACGTTGAACAGGTCGGCGGCAAGAATTCGTCGCTCGGCGAAATGATCTCCCAGCTGGCCGACACCGGCGTCCGCGTGCCGGGCGGCTTCGCCACCACGGCTCATGCCTACCGCGTCTTCCTGGCGCAGAGCGGTCTCGACAAGAAGATCAACGCCGCGCTCGACGCCCTCGACGTCGAGGACGTCAATGCGCTGGCCAAGACCGGTGCCGAGATTCGCCAGTGGGTGCTCGACACGCCGTTCCCGATGGAACTGACCATCGCCATCACCGAGCAATACCAGCGTCTGGTCGCCGATTCCACCGCCGACATGTCCTTCGCCGTGCGCTCCTCGGCCACCGCCGAAGACCTGCCGGACGCCTCCTTCGCCGGCCAGCAGGAAACCTTCCTCAACATCGTCGGGCTGGAAAACATCATGCACGCGATCAAGGAGGTCTTCGCCTCGCTGTACAACGACCGTGCCATTTCCTACCGCGTGCACAAGGGCTTCCTGCACGCCGACGTCGCCCTGTCCGCCGGTATCCAGCGCATGGTGCGCTCCGACAAGGGCGCCGCCGGCGTGATGTTCACCCTCGATACCGAATCCGGCTTCCGTGATGCCGTCTTCGTCACCTCCAGCTACGGCCTCGGCGAAACCGTCGTCCAGGGCGCCGTCAATCCGGACGAGTTCTACGTGCACAAGCCGATGCTGGCCGCCGGCAGAAAGGCTGTCGTGCGCCGCAACATCGGCTCCAAGATGATCAAGATGACCTTCGCCGCCGAGAAGGTCGCCGGCAAGTCCACGATTACCGAAGACGTCGAGGAAAGCCTGCGCCACCAGTTCTCGATCAACGATGAGGAAGTCCTCGAACTGGCCCGCTACGCGATGATCATCGAGAAGCACTACGGCCGCCCGATGGACATCGAGTGGGGCAAGGACGGCGTCGACGGCAAGCTGTACATCCTGCAGGCGCGTCCGGAAACCGTGCAGTCGCAGACTGGCGCCGGCAAGATCGAGAAGTTCAAGCTCAAGTCCTTCTCCAAGGTGCTCGCCTCCGGCCGCGCCATCGGCCAGAAGATCGGCGTCGGCCCGGTGCGCATCGTCAAGGACCCGAAGGAGATGGACCAGGTCAAGCCGGGTGATGTGCTCGTCGCCGACATGACCGACCCCAACTGGGAGCCGGTGATGAAGCGCGCGTCGGCGATCGTCACCAACCGCGGCGGCCGTACCTGCCACGCGGCGATCATCGCCCGCGAGCTGGGCATCCCGGCCATCGTCGGCTGCGGCGACGCGACCGAAACGCTGAACGAAGGCGAAGTGGTCACCGTTTCCTGCACCGAGGGCGATACTGGCCACGTCTATCGCGGCAGCCTTGATTTCGAAGTCACCACGCGCGACATCTCGGCGATGCCGGACGTCCCGGTCAAGGTCATGATGAACGTCGGCAACCCCGAACTGGCCTTCGAATTCGCCCAGCTGCCGAACGCCGGCGTCGGCCTGGCCCGCGTCGAGTTCATCATCAACAACGTCATCGGCATCCACCCGAAGGCCATCCTCGATGTCGAGCGCCTGCCGGCTTCGAAACGCGACGAGATCAAGCGCCGCGCCCGCGGCTACGCCTCGCCGAAGGAATTCTTCGTCGAGAAGCTGGTGGAAGGCGTGTCCACCATCGCCGCCGCCTTCTGGCCGAACCCGGTGATCGTCCGCCTGTCCGACTTCAAGTCCAACGAATACCGCAAGCTGCTCGGCGGCGAGCTCTACGAGCCGGAAGAAGAAAACCCGATGCTCGGCTTCCGCGGCGCCTCGCGCTACATCGCGCAAAGCTTCCGCGACTGTTTCGAGATGGAATGCCGCGCGATGAAGAAGGTGCGCGAGGAAATGGGCCTCACCAACGTCCAGCTGATGGTGCCCTTCGTCCGCACCGTCGGCGAAGGCCAGGGCGTCGTCGACCTGCTCGCCGAGCACGGCCTGAAGCAGGGCGAGCATGACCTCAAGCTGATCATGATGTGCGAAATCCCGTCCAACGCGCTGCTCGCCGACGATTTCCTGAAGATCTTCGACGGCTTCTCGATCGGCTCCAACGACCTGACCCAGCTTACGCTCGGCCTCGACCGCGACTCCGGCCTCGTCGCCAACCTCTTTGATGAACGCGACCCGGCCGTCAAGAAGCTGCTGGCCATGGCCATCTCTTCCGCCAACAAGGCCGGCAAGTACATCGGCATCTGCGGCCAGGGCCCGTCCGACCACCCCGATCTGGCCGAATGGCTGATGGACCAGGGCATCAGCAGCATCTCGCTGAACCCGGATACCGTCGTCGACACCTGGACCCGCCTGGCGGGCCACAAGAAAGGCTGATCGCTGCGGTCGACCGCGGAAATAGGGCAAAAATCAGAAGGCCGGGAGCAATCCCGGCCTTTTTCATTTCTGCCACTGCTCATTTCCTGTTTGCAATATCCCGACAGGTGTTTATACTTTGTTTAAACTACTGGAGTGAAAAAAATGGCCGAAGCGATTCTGGATATCAAACATTGGGGTAACAACCTCGGCGTCCGTTTGCCTGCCGCAGTGGCGAGAGAGGCGCATTTGCATGCCGACCAGCGGGTGCGCGTGACTGTTGAAGCGGGTCGGGTCGTGATCGAGCCGATCAAGGATCAAGTTCCGACACTGGAACAGCGGCTATCGCTTTTTGACCCAGCTTTGCATGGCGGGGAGGTCATGCCTGCCAGCGAGCTCGGAGCCGAGCGGTGGTAGCCAAAAGGAAAGCCAACTGGGTACCGGAACGACAGGAGATCATCTGGATCGATTGCAATCCTCAAGCCGGTACGGAAATGCGGGATCGCCATCCTTTCCTGGTGCTGTCTCCCCGGGCTTTCAATGAGCGAACCTCACTGGTGATCGGCTTGCCGATGACCACGGCAGCCTACAACGCGAGTAACCCGTTCGCCGTAGTGGCGGGGATCGCCGGCGGCACCAAATCCGGCAAGACTAGTTATGTGCTTTGTCATCAACCCAAATCATTCGACTGGCGAGTTCGCCTGGCCGCTCCACACCCGATGGGTGAACTGGCCGATGTCCGTTTTGCAGAAGTTTGTGGCGTGCTGAATCAGATCGTGCAGTTGGGGTGATGCGATCGAGGGGCATGGAAAGCGGGGGTAGCCCAAATGCATTACGTTCGGTTGGCGGTAATGTTTTGGAAATGTGTATTCACTGGTGCCCAGCTAATCTGATTTACCCAATAAAAATTTATTTTGTTGGGTAATGGCAAGCATTTTCCGTGGGCGAGGCCGGTTGCGGTCGACCGCGAAAAAGGGGCGAAAACGAAGAAGGCCGGGAGTGATCCCGGCCATTATTGTCGACCAGCGGTTCGTAAATCCCGTTGGATGCCTGAAGCCCGACGCCCCGTTAACCCGGATTGCGAATCGCCAGCGCGACGCCCGTGGCGGCCACTGCGATGCCCAGCCACTGCAGCGGCGCGATGCCCTGATCGAACAGCAGCCAGGCGGCCAGCGCGGCCGAGACCGGCACCAGGTAGAACAACCCGGCCACCCGGCTGACCGCGTCGCGCCGGATCAGCACCACGAGGAGGCTGACGGCGCCCACCGACACGACGACTGCCATCCACAGCAGGGCGACGACGAATTCGCCGGTCCACCGCACCGGTGTCGGCTCGAAGGCCAGCCAGCCAAGCGCGCAGGCGACGGCGCACGCCGCACACTGCACGGCACCGCCGGCGAACGGATGCATCGCCGCGCAACGCGCCTTCTGCAGCAGGTTGCCGGCCGATAGGCCGGCGAGCCCGACGAAAGAGGCGGCGACCGCCCAGCCGGGCGCTGCACCGCTGGCCAGCCCATCGCGCAACACCAGAAAGACGCCGGCCAGCCCGAGCAGCAGCCCAGTCCATCGGCGCGGCGCAACCCGTTCGCCGAGCAGGCCGGGCGCCAGCGTGGCGACCAGCACCGGGTGCAGGGCGATGATCATTGCCGAAACGGCGGGCGGCACGCCGCCGGCGATGCTGACGAAGACCCCCACCGAAAACACGCCGACGGTCAGCAGTCCGGCCAGCACGATCGCCGGCAATGCCTGCCGCGCCGGCCACGGCGCCCGGAAGGCCCGCGCCAGCGCGGCAAGGAGGACGGCGGCCAGGGCGATGCGCAGGGCCAGGAAGGCGAGCGGTCCGGCGTGCGGCAGGCCGAGCCGGGCGCCGACGAAGCCGGCGCCGTAGAGCGTCACGAAAGCCAGCGCCGGCAGGCGTTCATCGGCCAGCAGGCCGGAGCCGGCGCGGCGGGCGAGGGCGGCGGTGGCCATGGCCGCCTCAGCGCGTCGCCGGGCGGCGGGCGGCCTGGGTCAGGCCGGCGTAGCCCCAGTCGGTGGCCGGTACTTCCTGGATCACGATGTAGCTCGCTTCCGGAAGCGGCCCGAGCACTTCCGTCAGCAGCGCGTGCAGGTCGGCGATGCAGGCCGCTTTCTCCGCCGGGCTGTTGGTGCCGGTTGTGATGTAGACGACGCAGTGCGCCGGCCGCAGGGCGGGCGCCACCGGCATACCGGCGACGCACCAGGCCTCGCCGGCGTGCTCGGCGACGCGCACGGCGGTGACCTCGCGGCGCTTGTGCAGGCGTTCGACGATGATGTCGGTCGCCCGGCCGGCGAGGGTGCGGCGGCTTTCCAGGCTGGCCGGTTGGCCGAGCTGCAGGTCGATGAAGGGCATGGCGGTCTCCTTGAAGTGAGAGGGTTGGGGCTTGCTTCAAGGGAACTCTAACGGCTAGGATTAAATTAAAAAAATTGATTTATTTGTTTTCAAAATACGGAATTAAAATTATGAGTCGCCACCTCGATATCGAAGCACTGCGCGCCCTCGTCGGCATCGTGGATCTCGGCGGCTTCTCCGCCGCGGCGCAGCACCTCGGCCGCACCCAGTCGGCGGTCAGCCTGCAGCTCAAGCGACTGGAGGAAACCCTCGGCCAGACCCTGCTCAGGCGCGCCCAGGGCCGCGTGGACGGCGTCACCGCCGAGGGGGCCGCGCTGCTCGCCTATGCCCGCCAGATCCTGCGCCTGAACGACGAGGCCTATGCCGCCGTCGCCCGCGACGACGCAGTCGGCAGCCTGCGCCTCGGCCTGCCGGAAGAGCTGATGGAAAGCGTCTTCCCGGCGGCCATGAGCGCCTTTCGCGCGGCCTATCCGCGCCTGCGCCTGAATGTCCTGGCCGATACCTCGGCCACGCTGCGGCGGGCGCTCGCCGACGGCCAGCTCGACCTGGCGCTGGTCAAGGATTGCGGCCCGGAAGCGGCGGCCGAAGGCGACGTCCTCTGGCAGGAAGCGCTGGTCTGGATGGCCGGCGAGGCCTACCGCGACAGCGCCCCGGCGCCCGACGAGCGCGGCCTGCCGCTCGCCCTGTTCGGCGAGAACTGCGCCTTCCGCCTCGCCGCCACCGCCGCGCTGGCCAGTGCCGGCCTGCCGTGGATGCTGCAATACACCGGCAGCAGCGTCACCGGTCTGCGCCACGCCATCGCCTGCGGTCTCGGCCTCACCGCGCTGCCGCACAGCCTGCTCGCGCCCGGCCTGGTGGTGGTCGAGGCCTGCGGCGGGCAGGCCCTGCCGGCCTTGCCGGCGGCTCGTCTGCTGGCGTTGTTTGCCCCGGGGGGCGTCAGTGCCCCTTGTCGTCGCCTCGCCGACTGGATGGGAGAGGCGATGGCGGCCCGTAGCGGCGCACCGGGCGGCACGCGGCGGATCGGGTGAGCGCTCCGCACAGCGGTCGTCCGGGGCGCGGCCGGTCGCGGTCGACCGCCAAAAAGGGGCAAAAATGACGAAGGCCGGGTTTCCCCGGCCTTCCGGCGTCGGTGGGCAGGCGTTGTCAGGCGCGCAACAGCGCCTTGACCAGGCGTTCGGAAAGCTGGTCGTCGGTGAATTGCGGCTCGTTCGGCGGGTAGAGGGAGTTCTCCTCGATCGTGAAGCCGTGGTCCTGAGCGAGGGCGCGCAATTCCTTGATCTTCTGGCAGGCCTTGAGCTGCGTTTTCAGTTCCGCGTCGGTCTTGGCCTTATCCGAGAACGCCTTGATGGGCACGATGGACATGTTTTCTCCTGAAGGATGTTGATGGGGAAACGGGAAGGCAGGCGCCGGCTCACGCGGGATAGTCGATGACCGCGGGCTCGTCGCCGCCGTCGTCGATCGTCGCCCGGGCGAGGCGGCCGTCGGGGTGGTAGCTGTAGTCGTGGCGCAGTTCGGTTTCGCCATAGACGATCTTCTCGCAGGCGATCAGCTGGCCGGCCAGGTCGAAGCTGCCGCAGTAGTAGGTGTTGCGGTTGCGCATGTCAGCCGGCGCCAGTTCGCCGACCAGCTTGAGGGGCAGCCGGGCGCCGCTGTAGCTGGTGAAATAGCGGGTGGTGGTGTCGCTTGCAGTCATCGGGTCGTCCTCGGGGCAGGCGGCGGGCGCGCATTTTTCCGCCGTTGTCGGAAAAGCGTCGACGCCCAAGCCTGCCGCGCCAGAAAATGTCGTCTTGGTGACAAGTTTTCCCGCTGTTTCGCGGGTCGGCGACCACTGAGCAATATCGGGGCCAACCTGCTGGACGGCCCGGGGATGGATCACGGCTTTTGTTCAGACAGGTTGCAAGGATGTCCTGAAGCCGCGCCATTTATTCCGGATTTCCCAGTCGACCGTAACCGGGTAGGGGGAAAACGCGGCGTGTTCGCTGTGGTTCGCGATATCCGGGCCGGATTGCGCGTTACAAGGTTACGTCGTCGAAGACTAAGCGGACAGTTCTCCGACGAGAACGCTCCGTGGCAGCACCGAGATCGCCATGTGCTCAGCCACACTGTAGAGGCGCCGCAGCCGGTCGAGTATTTCGAGTTGCACGCGGAGCTTGAGCAGGCGATCCGGCTCGTTCCCGGCGAGACGCACGGCCTGTTGCCGGTGGAACTCGGAGGTGAGTTTCAGGATCGCAGCGCGGTTCGCGACCACGGTCTGCGCCGCCGTCTCGTCCTGCGATACCAGCGCCCGCAGCGCGGACTGCGCCGACGCCTGGATCGTCTGGAACAGCCTCTCCAGCAGATCGGTGGTCTCCTTCGAAGGGGTGGTGTTCGCCTCCTTCAGGGTCTGGGCCAGCGGGATCAGTTCGTAGCTGAGCGCCGCGCTCATGTTCTCGATTTCGCCGATGGCGGCAACCACTCGTGCATGCTCGTCAGCTTCGGCGTCGTTCAACTCGGCACGCCCGACCTGCTGCAGGTAGCTGAGCAAGGCCTCTCGCAGCACCACGATCCGGTCATGTTGCTGCGACAGTGGGCCGAGATCCCTGGATTCGAGAACCGGCCTAACCTTGCCAAGCATCCCTTCGGTCAGTTCCGCCATGTGCCCGAGCTCTCTCCGCGCCAGCTCCAGGGCCATCGATGGCACCTGGATCAGTTCGTCGTCGAGATACCTGGGGCGGATGATGGCCTTTTCCTCGACCGGCCGGTCCGGGATGATCCTGATGGCCATCTTCGCAAACAAACCGGCGAACGGCAGGAAGAACACTGTGTTGGCGGTCGCCCAGATGGTTGCGGCATTGGCGATCTGGCGCGGCACCTCCTCGGCGAGCCGTTCCACACCCTCCAGATGCGCCGCCACCGGCGAAACCGTCTCGGCGAGTCCCGCGAGCTGGGCGATGAACGGCAACCAGATCACGGCGCCCAGCACATTGAACAGGACATGCACGGCGGCCGCGCGCTTCGCATCCCGTGGTTTGCCGATCGCGGCGAGGATCGCCGTGATCCCGGTTCCGATCTTCGCCCCGAACAGGATTGCGATGCCCGCCGGCAGGGAAAGCAATCCCTGGGTCGCCATGACCACCGAAAGGCCGATGGTTGCCGAGGACGACTGCACCAGGGCCGTGAACACCGCGCCGGCCAGCATCCCAAGGACCGGATTCTTCAAGGATTGCAGCAACTCGGCAAAGCCCTCGTGCGTGCGCAACGGCGCCATGGCCGAGCCCATCGCCGCCATGCCGTAGAAGATCAGCCCCAGTCCCATGAGCATGGCGCCATAGTGGCGAACGACGCCCTGCTTCCAGACGAAGCTCATGAAAAACCCGATGGCGATGAGTGGATAGGCAAGGGCGGTGGTGTTGAACGCCACGATCTGTGCCGTGACCGTAGTGCCCACATTGGCCCCGAAGATTACCCCCACCGACTGGACCAGCGTCATGATCCCGGCACTCACGAACCCCACCACGAGCACCGTGGTCACCGACGACGACTGGATCACCGCGGTCACGATGGCGCCGGTGATGGCACCCAGAACTGCGTTGCCAGTCAGTTTCGCCAACAGCGCATTCATCTGCTGACCGGCGGCCGCCTTCAACCCCTCGGTCATCTTCTCCATGCCATAGAGAAAGAGCGCGAGCCCGCCGAGCAGCTCGATGGTCATCGTCAGTGGATTGAGTTCGCTCATGATCGCCCTCGCTGTGACAGGAAGCCATACTATAACAAGGGCTTAAACACCAATCCGCAATCTGCAACCCGGAAACGGTTTGAGCAGTGTTTCCCGGGACCTGTTGCGGTCGACGGCCAAAAAAGGCCGAAATTGAGGATTCGCAGGTGTGGGTTGTCACGCGCAAGCAGCAAAATTCGGCGAGCGGCGATTCGCCGGTCCCCCCACCTGATCGAGCGGGCGCCCCGAGGCTGGCGGCGTCGCCGTCGGATCGTTAATCGACGCCCCATCTGCTAAGATTCGCCCCACTTTTTCAGGCGTTTCCCCTTGTCGTCCCTCCCGGAAATCTTTTCTCCCGACGGCCCGCTGGCGCAGGCGATCAGCGGCTATCGCGTGCGCGAACAGCAGCTCGACATGGCCGAGCGCATCGCCGCCGCCATCGACGGCTGTTCGGTCTTCATCGCCGAGGCCGGGACCGGCACCGGCAAGACCTTCGCCTACCTGGTGCCGGCGCTGCGCTCGGGCGGCAAGGTGATCGTTTCCACCGGCACCAAGACCCTGCAGGATCAGCTGTTCAACAAGGACCTGCCGATGGTCCGCGATGCCTTGAAGGCGCCGGTCAAAATTGCGCTGCTCAAGGGCCGCGCCAACTACGTCTGCCCCTACCACTTGGAGCGCGCGCTGGCCGACGGCCGTTTCCTGACCCGCGAGGATGCCGCCGACGCCCGCCGCATCGCGGTCTTCGCCAAGGTGACCAAGAGCGGCGACAAGGCCGAGTGCCTCGAGGTGTCGGAAAACTCGCCGGTCTGGAACCATGCCACCTCGACCCGCGAAAACTGCCTCGGCCAGGACTGCCCGGACTACAAGGACTGCTTCGTCATGCAGGCGCGGCGCGAGGCGATGGCGGCCGACCTGGTCGTCGTCAATCACCACCTGTTCTTCGCCGACGTCATGCTGCGCGACGAAGGCATGGCCGAGCTGCTGCCGGCCTGCAACACGGTGATCTTCGACGAGGCCCACCAGCTGCCGGAAGTGGCGACGCTGTTCTTCGGCGACACCGTGTCGACGGCGCAGGTCGTCGACCTGGCGCGCGACGCGCGGGCCGAGGGGCTGACCAGCGCCCGCGACTGCCTCGAACTGCAGAGCGGCAGCAAGGCACTCGAAAAGGTCGCCCGCGACCTGCGCCTGACGGTCGGCATCGACGCCGGGCGCTTCTCCTGCGGTCAACTGCTCGAAAAGCCCGAATTTGCCCCGGCCCTCAAGCTGCTCGAAGACGAGGTCGTCAAATTCGCCGCCATCCTCGAAACCCAGGCCGAGCGCGCCGAAGGGCTGGAAAAATGCTGGCAGCGGGCGCTCGAACTGGCGCAACGCCTGGGCACCTGGCAGAAGACCGGCGACGACGGCTACGTGCGCTGGGCCGAGGCCTTCACCCAGTCGCTGCAGCTCAATTCGACGCCGCTCGACGTCGCCGAGATTTTCCGGAAGCAGATGGGCGGCCACCCGCGCGCCTGGATCTTCACCTCGGCGACGCTCGCCGTACAGGGCAAGTTCCACCATTACTGCGCCGAGCTGGGCCTCGGCGAGCCGGATTCGGCGTGCTGGGAAAGCCCCTTCGACTACGGCAGCCAGGCCGTCCTCTACGCACCGCTCGGCATGCCGGAACCGAATTCCTTCGGCTACACCGACGCCGTCGTCGACGCCGCCTTTCCGGCCGTTGTGGCGGCCGGCGGCGGCGCCTTCTTCCTGTGCACCAGCCTGCGCGCCATGCGCCGCACGCACGAGCTGCTCAAGGCGCGGCTGGAGGACGAGGGCATCGACATGCCGCTGCTGCTCCAGGGCGAGGGCAGCAAGAACGACTTGCTGCAACGCTTCCGCCATCTCGGCAACGCCATCCTGGTCGGCAGTCAGAGCTTCTGGGAAGGCGTGGACGTGCGCGGCGAGGCGCTGTCGCTGGTCGTCATCGACAAGATTCCCTTCGCGCCGCCCGACGACCCGGTGCTGTCGGCGCGCATCGAGCAGATGAAGCAGCAGGGCCGCAACGCCTTCATGGAATACCAGCTGCCGCGCGCCGTGATCAACGTCAAGCAGGGCGCCGGCCGGCTGATCCGCGACGAGACCGACCGCGGCGTGCTGATGATCTGCGATCCACGACTTCTATCAAAGCCATACGGCCGCCGCGTCTGGCAAAGTCTGCCGCCGATGAAGCGAACCAAGGAACTCCAGGACGTGCTCAACTTTTTCGCCAGCCGATGAAAGCCACCTTCGACCAATTGCGCGCACAGCAGCCGCAGCTTTTCTCGGCCGCCGCCGTCGCCATCGCCCCGCGCGCCCGGCAGGAGATGGCCGCGCTCATCGCCGCCATCGAATCGGTGATCGCCTTGCCGGCCTTCCAGGAGCGCGTGCTGGCGCAGGCGCCGGCCATCGCCCGCCTGCCGGCGCGGGCGCGTGGCGCCTTTCTCGGTTACGACTTCCACCTGACCGATGACGGCCCGAAACTCATCGAAATCAACACCAATGCCGGCGGCGGTCTGCTCAACGCCTACCTGCTGGCCGAGCACGGGCGGGCGGAAGAGGGCGCCCGCGTGTGCGACGACTTCGTCGCCATGTTCCGCGAGGAATGGCGGCTGGAACGCGGCGACGCGCCGCTGCGGCGCATCGCCATCGTCGACGAGAATCCGGCCGCGCAGTTCCTGGCGCCGGAATTCACGCTGTTCAGGGAACTGTTCGAGGAGCACGGTATCGCCGCCGTCATCGCCGACCCTGGCGAGCTGGTCGTTGCCGGCGGCGGCCTGGTGCACGCCGGCGAGCCGGTCGACCTGATCTACAACCGGCTCACCGATTTTTCGCTCGACACCCCGGCCAATGCCCATCTGCGGGCTGTCTTCGAGGCCGGTAACGTCGTCGTGACGCCGCATCCGCGCGCCCACGCGCTCTACGCCGACAAGCGCAACCTGATGCTGCTCTCGGACGCCGCCGTGCTGCAGGCTTTCGGCGTCGATGAAGCGACGCGACGCACGCTGCTCGCCGGCATTCCGCGGACGGTTGCGGTCGACCCCGAAAAGGAGGCCGATTTCTGGGCCGACCGCAAGCGCTGGTTCTTCAAGCCGCCGGCCGGCTTCGGCAGCCGCGCCGCCTACCGTGGCGACAAGCTGACGCGCCGCGTCTTCGAGGAAATCCTGCATGGCGGCTACATCGCCCAGGAAATCGCCCCACCGTCCGAGCACGTCGTCCAGGTCGGCGACGAGGCGCAGCGCATGAAGGCCGACATCCGCTGCTACGTCTACGCCGGCCGCATCCAGCTGGTCGCCGCCCGCCTCTACCAGGGGCAGACGACCAATTTCCGCACCCCGGGCGGCGGTTTCGCGCCGGCCTTTGCTGACTGAACGGGCAGGATCACCGCATGAAAGTTTTCGGCATCGCCGGCTATTCCGGTTCCGGCAAGACCACGCTGCTGGAGAAGCTGATTCCCCAGTTCACCGCGCGCGGCCTCAAGGTCTCGGTCATCAAGCACGCCCACCACGGCTTCGACATCGACCGTCCGGGCAAGGATTCCTACCGCCACCGCGAGGCCGGTGCCAGCGAAGTGCTGCTCTCCTGCGGCGAGCGCTGGGCGCTGATGCACGAGCGGCGGCACGAGGGCGACGTCATGCTCGACGAACTGCTGGCCCGGCTGGCACCTTGCGACCTGGTGCTGGTCGAAGGCTTCAAGCAGGAACCGGTGCCCAAGCTCGAAGTCTATCGCCCGGAAAACGGCAAACCGCCGCTCTTCCCGGAACGCCAGGACATCGTGGCGGTGGCCACCGCGGCCCAAATCGACACCGCCCTCCCGGTATTGCCGCTCGACGACGCCGCGGCCATCGCCCAATTCGTGATCGACACCCTTCAACTGCAGGAAACCCGATGCTGACCTTCGAACAAGCCTTGGAAAAACTGCTCGCCGCCGCCCAACCCGTCGCGGAAGTGCGCTCGCTTCCCCTGACCGCCGCCGCCGGCCGCGTCCTGGCCGCCGCCCAGCGGGCGACCGTCGCCGTGCCGCCGCTCGCCAACTCGGCGATGGACGGCTACGCCGTGCGCGCTGCCGACGTGGCCGCCGCCGGTGTCCGCCTGCCGGTCAGCCAGCGCATCCCGGCCGGCATGGTCGGCAGCGTGCTGCAGCCGGGCACCACCGCCCGTATCTTCACCGGCGCGCCGGTACCCGAGGGGGCCGACGCGGTGGTGATGCAGGAACGCTGCGAGCACAGCGACGGCACCGTCGTCATCAACCACGTGCCGCGCCCCGGCGAGAACGTCCGGCCGGCCGGCGAGGACATCGCGCTCGACCGCGAGATCCTCGCCGCCGGCATCAGGCTACGCCCGCAGGACGTCGCCCTGGCCGCCGCCGCCGGGCTGGCCGAACTGCCGGTGCGGCGCCGTCTGCGCGTCGGCACCTTCTTCACCGGCGACGAACTGGTGCAGCCCGGCGAGCCGCTGCCGCCCGGCGCCATCTACAACTCCAACCGCTACGCGCTGCGCGCGCTGCTCGAAGGGCTCGGCTGCGAAGTCCGCGACCTCGGCACCGTGCCGGACAAGCTCGATGCGACCCGCGAGGCGCTGCGCCAGGCGGCTGCCGACAACGACCTGATCATCACCTGCGGCGGCGTTTCGGTCGGCGAGGAGGATCACGTCAAGCCGGCGGTCGAGGCCGAAGGGCGGCTCGACATGTGGCAGGTGGCGACCAAGCCCGGCAAGCCGCTGGCCTTCGGCGAAATCCCGCGCCCCGATGGCAAGGCCTGGTTCATCGGCCTGCCCGGCAACCCGGTGTCGGCCATCGTCACCTTCATGATGACCGTGCGCCCCTTCGTGCTGCGCCTGCAGGGCGTCGATAAGGTCATGCCGCAGGTGCTGACCCTGACCGCCGAGTTCGACTGGCCGCGCCCCGACGTGCGCCGCGAATTCCTGCGCGCCCGCCTGAACGAAGCCGGCGGCGTCGAACTGTTTCCCAACCAGGGCGCCGGGGTGCAGACCTCGCTCGTCTGGAGCAACGGCATCGTCGACAACCCGCCCGGCCAGGCGGTCAAACGCGGTGACCCGGTGCGTTTCATTCCCTATTCGGAGCTGCTGTCGTGAGCGTGAAGATTCTCTATTTCGCCGGGCTGCGCGAGGCGCTCGGCATCGGCAGCGAAACGCTGGAACTGCCGGCCGGGGTCGCCACGGTGGGCACCCTGCGCGACTGGCTGGTCGGGCTCGGCCGCGAAAGGCTGGCCAGCGCGAAGAACCTGCGCTGCGCCGTCAATCAGGAAATGGGCGGGCCGGAAACCGCCGTCCGCGATGGCGACGAAGTGGCCTTCTTTCCGCCGGTGACCGGAGGCTGACATGACGGTGCGCATCCAGGAAGCGAATTTCGACCTCAACGCCGAGTTGACCGCGCTCAGGGCCGGCGACGCCCGCGTCGGCGCGCTGGCCAGCTTCGTCGGCCTGGTGCGCGACATCAACGACGGCGCCGGTGTCTCGGAAATGACGCTGGAACACTATCCGGGCATGACCGAGAAGGCGCTGGAAGCCATCGTCGACGAAGCGAAAACGCGCTGGGACCTTTACGGCGTCCTCGTCATCCACCGCGTCGGGCCGCTCCGGCCCTGCGACCAGATCGTCCTCGTCGCCGTCACCAGCGCCCACCGCGGCGAAGCCTTCGCCGCCTGCGAATTCATCATGGACTACCTGAAGACCCGCGCGCCATTCTGGAAGCGCGAGGCGACGGCGGACGGCGCGCGCTGGGTCGATGCGCGGGAAGCTGACGACAGTGCGGCGGCACGGTGGCTGAAGGAAGATTCTTGATCTCCGGCGCGAGACTGACGAGAAATCGTTAGTCGTACTTCGCCCCGTTGTTGTCGTTGGTCGCCGGGATGGGACGGCGGCAGGCTCCAGGGCTCGGCGGACGTACAGGCAGTTTGATCATCAACGAGTGCTCATCGGCCAAAGAGGTCATTAGCCCTCTGGTCTGCCAACGGCAAGTATTAAATCGCTTGAAGCCGTTGATGCAAAAATCATCAGAAGCTTCGTCAAAGCCCGCCGGCGCTCCGCATTGGCTGCACCTGACACCCGACAGCGAACGGGACTAGTTGCTACCGATCCACCCATGGTCATGCTACTCAAGATTCGAAGCCGGTACGTTGGCCTTCACTTGGCATTGTTAGACGTGAGCGAGATCCCTGTCTTACTTGTCGAGGTGTGGCAATCAATTCTGTCGATGGCCATGAGCGAAGCGGGCTGGAGTTTAATTGACCACCCCTATTCTTTCAAAAACTGAAGTCATTCCGTGTTGAAGTCCTGCTTTCCAATTGGGCCATTCATCCCGGTGCTCCAATGCGATCCAGTCCACCAGTAGCTGCGGGCCAGCCACTGTGTTTCCTTGAGTCAGAAAACTAAAGCAGGGACGACTGCTATCGTCGGCAAGTTCGTTGTGCCCTGGGTATAGCAGCGCGACACGCGGGCAAGCATACGCAGTTGCATAGGCATTTAGCTGATAGACATCAGCTTGCCTAACTCCCCATTTACCAGCTTTGTCATCGTGGTCCAGACGCTTCCACTTTGCGTCAACAATCGCGTGAATAGCCTTGCCTTGAAGTATGCAAAAGTCGGGTTTCATCTGAAAACGCGAAGTTCCATCAATTGCACGCGTTAGGAAATAGCGCGGCCCTTCTTCACGGAGAGTAAAGCCGGCCGGTAAGGCTTTTCGCATGACGGAACCCAGAACCGCTTGAAACAACGCGTTCATATCAAAGAGTAGCGAAAACGACTCACTCCGCCCCGAATTTAGGTCCATGGCGCGATCTGTGAGGAACCATTCGGCCATCATCAGGGCGTATTTGTATCGCGCAACCAAACGGTTGGACGGAAGGCGCAGTAAGTCATCTCGAGTTACCTCCACGTCGCCGACGTCGCAAAACCAGGCAAGTAACGTTTCTGCGTCACGTCGGATGGCGGCATGACCGGGGAAGAGCGCCTTAACTCGCCGCAGGGCCGCCTTGAGCACTTGGTTGTAGGGGTTGTTCGAGGTTAGTTCATCAAACTCACAGTTCTGTCGATCTTTTCTTCCCGGAAAGCGCTGCATATCCAGCGCAGGATGCCACCGCCCTCGAATGACCGGGAGATCGTCGTGTTGGACGACGTAACTGCATATCAGTCCTTGATGGCACTGGGCAAAGACTTCATCGCAAAACCAACGTGCCAGTGCCGGAAGAAGGCTATGGGCCTGCAAGTCCATTTTGTGATTTTGAAGGCTTCGGACAGGAAATTCGGATGCGATTGCAAGCATTCGCAACAAGGTGCCACGGTCGTAGGTGTCGTTGTTGGCAATCTTTGGTAGAACTTCGACAGTCAATCCGGCAACTTGAATCACCCCGCAAAATTGCGCGAATTTGATGCCGCGGTATCCCGGAATAAAGGGTGCGACAGCATGCTTCTCGCAAACTCGAAGCAGTGCTTCAAGTTCTTGCTGCGTTATGTGTTTGCCCGAAACAGCGCTAGCTACGACAGGAATACGCTCGTGCTCTCGAACGACAAGATGCCGCACTTTCGCTTCCTATTAGCCGAGGTCAGTTGCTGCTACGGGAACACCCTCGTACAAGGCTCGGAATGAAGCAGCTGGAAAAAGGTCATCATCAGGTGCATCGGGCCTTAGCGACCGAGCGATTCGCCATATCGGCGCATCGGATATCTGCGAAGCTTCGTTCGATTGAGGTCCGAAAAGCGCATCAATTTTCGGCGACGTCGCGGCCACAAACGGCTTTGCTCCGCCGCTCACAGCTAGTACTAACGAAATTCCTTCCCAATCCTCGTAAAAGTACTCTTGCAGCAGCGGGATGATTCGATCGCGGAATGTCGAGCGCAGTTCATCAACTGAGGTGACCTTGCAGAAGTAGGCGTGCCCAAGGCAAGTGTCGCGGCCACGAAGCACTGTCATTCGAGCATTCAATACAGCCAGTAAGCGACGCAAGTCGATGCGGTTTCCACCATCGTCAGAGGGAATGGTGCCGGTTTCGTGTTCGCCCGCAATTACGCCGGGGTTGGGTAGCAGTTCTCGGAAAACAAAACGGCGACGAAGAGCAATATCGACCAGCGCAATTGAGCGGTCAGACGTATTCATCGTGCCGTAGAAGTCTACGTTTTCAGGGATGCCAAACCATTCTTGAGAGGTTGGCAGCATTACAGATCGACCAGGAGCGAAAATCGGCTTTCCTCCTGCATCGACCTTTAGACGCTTGTCTGATTCGATTAACGTAATCAATTCGCCGAAAACTTTGGCGACGTTACCCCGGTTCACCTCATCGATAACCAGTGCATAGCGATTTTTGGGATCAGCGGCGGCTCGCTTGCAAAGTTGCTTCAGCGCACCGTCACGAGGTTGAATCTGAATTTCCGTTGTGCCGTCATCTCGCTCAACCTCCACCGGGCGCAAGCCTTCGATGAAGTCTTCGTACGAATAACTGGGATGAAACGTAACAAATGCGTAGCGATGGATTGCCGCTCCGCCGGTATTGGGCATTTTTAGTTGTTCGTAAAGGTCTTTGATCTCTGGGGCATCTTCTCTCCAGTTGGCGGTGAGAGACCATTGAGACTGTTGGTCTTTATCGAATACAAAGGGTTCAACCCGACGTTCTGTGTTTGTTTTTACGGTAGTCGAGTTAGGCGAGGTGTGTAATTGCAGCATCCCCCAGATTAGCTGGTGGAGATGTTTGGGTGCTGAGCCATTGGCAGCTTTGGCCTGTAAGAAAGGATGAGACTTGATTTGTGTGACACGAGCAGTACCACGCAGATCGAGCAGCACCGCTGCAATTACTTCGTACCAACCGACATTGCCAAGCAGACGAGCCCAACGTACCTCTTGGGGTTCCTCGCCCATTCTGGTGGTGTACTGGCTGCCAGAAAGGACCTGGTTCATCAGCGTCCAGGTTTTGCCCGTGCCAGGAGGGCCATAAAAGATCACATTTCTCGGGAAGGAGCCAAGATCAAGATCTGCTTCCGTTTCTAGTTCTTGTTCAGCCGATTGAGTCACCGTGTATTCCCCGGCAGGCTCCTCAACGGCGAGGGCTTTCTTTTCTTGCCACAATTCCGCGAGGGGCGGGCGGTAGAAGTCCAGCTCCGTCGTGCCGTACTGCTTCTCGAAATGTTTTCGAATCGCCAAAAGTTGTGCATCGACAGCTGTTGGCGAACTGACATCTGGAGTAACACCAAGCAGTGGCGCAAAAAGTTTGACCAGCTTTCTCTTGTGCCCAGAGGAGGCAATCCTCTCGTGATAGTCCGGCTGAAGCAAGAAGAGAAGAATATGACGAGCCTGACGATTGTTCGGGTTTAATGAATCGCCAGATTCCAAAGTCTCAGGCAAGGGTTGTGCATCAATCCATGCAACGAGTTCGGCGTCTGAAAGTAAGCGCGTTTTCCGCTCGTCCTCGCCGAGTTTCATGAATTCCCGGAAAAGCAAAAGCGTGTACGAGAGCTCAACCCAAAAGCCAGTATTGAAGAAGGTGCCAGGGTTGCCTACGCCAGAAAGTACCTCAGTTTGAAGCGCCCAATGGTTAGCCGGCAACCGTAGGCCAGCATTCGTGCAAATCAACTCGAGGTTCCGGCGTTTCCCTTCGACACCAATCAATCTGTACGGGAAGAGATACAGTACCCACGTCAGTTCGACGGCTAGCCATTTGGCCTGCTCTGACGCATTTTGCAGTTGGCCTTTCAACTTGTCGTAGTACCCAGCGGAACTCGTATCCGGCGCATCAATATATAGACGCTTAAGTTCCTCAAAGACAGAAGCCGACCATACGGATAGGTCTGTAAATACAGATTTGCCTTCTATCAGGCAACGCTGTTTCCAGCGTTCTGCAGCATTCAGGATTGAGGCTATGGGCAGGTCGCAGTATCGGCTCATGGGAAACTCATTACAAAGGCATTTTGTTGAGTATGTCGTTCCCGCTTTATGTGGGTCAAGCTGATTTCATGGCTTCTACGTCACAGCCGAGGTTGCATCGCCCCGAATTTCGTCGCTACATTGGGGCTGTTTAGCGTCCGTAACCGGACGTTCTGTCTCCAATCCATGAACGGCTGTAATGGCCGAGTTGTTCGCCTACGCCGGATGGCAGGTTTCAGAGTGATCCAGTCGCTCGAACGGTGGCTCTGTCGCACGGATGCGATGGTCGCAGTTAACCAGTAGCTAACCCGGCTGGGAGTTGAAATCCGGGGCGTCGTCCTCATCTTCGGGGTATCGAAAAAATTCCCGAAGGGAGACAGCATGCGTACCGACAAATTCACCACCAAGTTTCAGCAGGCTTTGTCTGATGCCTTGAGCCTGGCCAACGGCAACGATCAGCAGTTCATCGAGCCGCAGCATCTGCTGCTGGCGCTCGTCAATCAGGACGACGGCGGCACGAGTTCGCTGCTAGCCCGCGCCGGCGTCAATGTGCCGGCGCTCAAGCGCGACCTCGAACAGGCGCTGAACCGCCTGCCCAAGGTCGAGGGCCACGGTGGCGACGTGCAGGTCGGCCGCGACCTCGGCAACCTGCTCAACCTGACCGACAAGGAAGCCCAGAAGCGCGGCGACCAGTTCATCGCCAGCGAGATGTTCCTGCTCGTCCTCTGCGACGACAAGGGCGAAACCGGCCGCATTGCGAAACAGCATGGCCTGCAGAAGAAGGCGCTGGAAGCGGCGATCATGGCCGTGCGCGGCGGGCAGGGTGTCGATTCGCAGGAAGCCGAAGGCCAGCGCGAAACGCTGAAGAAGTACTGCATCGACCTCACCGAGCGTGCCGCCGAGGGCAAGCTCGACCCGGTAATCGGCCGCGACGACGAGATTCGCCGCGCCATCCAGATCCTGCAGCGCCGCACCAAGAACAATCCGGTGCTGATCGGCGAGCCGGGCGTCGGCAAGACGGCCATCGTCGAGGGCCTGGCGCAGCGCATCGTCAATGACGAGGTGCCGGAAACCCTGAAGGGCAAGAAGGTGCTGGTGCTGGACATGGCCGGGCTGCTGGCCGGCGCCAAGTACCGCGGCGAGTTCGAGGAGCGCCTGAAGGCGGTGCTCAAGGAAATCGCCCAGGACGAGGGGCGCATCATCCTGTTCATCGACGAGATCCACACGATGGTCGGCGCCGGCAAGGCCGAAGGCGCCATCGACGCCGGCAACATGCTGAAGCCGGCGCTGGCGCGCGGCGAACTGCACTGCATCGGCGCGACCACGCTCGACGAATATCGCAAGTACATCGAAAAGGACGCCGCGCTCGAGCGCCGCTTCCAGAAGGTGCTGGTCGACGAGCCGAGCGTGGAAAGCACCATCGCCATCCTGCGCGGCCTGCAGGAGAGGTACGAGCTGCACCACGGCGTCGACATCACCGATCCGGCGATCGTCGCCGCAGCCGAACTGTCGCACCGCTACATCACCGACCGTTTCCTGCCGGACAAGGCGATCGACCTGATCGACGAAGCCGCGGCCAAGATCAAGATGGAAATCGACTCCAAGCCGGAGGCGATGGACAAGCTCGACCGCCGCATCATCCAGCTCAAGATCGAGCGCGAGGCGGTGAAGAAGGAGAAGGACGAGGCGTCGATCAAGCGTTTCGGCCTGATCGAGGAAGAAATCGCCAAGCTGTCCAAGGAATATTCCGATCTGGAAGAAATCTGGAAGGCCGAGAAGGCGCAGGTCCAGGGTTCTGCGCACATCAAGGAGGAAATCGACAAGATCAAGGCGCAGATGGCCGAGCTGCAGCGCAAGGGGCAGTACGACAAGCTGGCCGAACTGCAATACGGCAAGCTGCCGCAGCTCGAGGCGCAGTTGAAGGCGGCGGATGCGGTCGACCCTGAAAAACAGGCCAAAAACAAGCTGCTGCGCACCCAGGTCGGCGCCGAGGAAATCGCCGAAGTGGTCAGCCGTGCGACCGGCATCCCGGTCAGCAAGATGATGCAGGGCGAGCGCGAGAAGCTGCTGAAGATGGAAGAGCGCCTGCACAAGCGCGTCGTCGGGCAGGACGAGGCGGTGCGCCTGGTCGGCGACGCCATCCGCCGTTCGCGCGCCGGGCTTTCCGATCCGAACCGGCCGTATGGCTCCTTCCTCTTCCTCGGCCCGACCGGCGTCGGCAAGACCGAGCTGTGCAAGGCGCTGGCCGAGTTCATGTTCGATAGCGAGGAACACCTGATCCGCATCGACATGAGCGAGTTCATGGAGAAGCACTCGGTCGCCCGCCTGATCGGCGCGCCGCCGGGCTACGTCGGCTATGAAGAAGGCGGCTACCTGACCGAGGCGGTGCGCCGCAAGCCGTACAGCGTGATCCTGCTGGACGAGGTCGAGAAGGCCCACCCGGATGTCTTCAACGTGCTGCTGCAGGTGCTCGACGACGGTCGAATGACCGACGGCCAGGGCCGCACCGTGGATTTCAAGAACACGGTGATCGTCATGACCTCCAACCTCGGCAGCCAGATGATCCAGCAGATGGCCGGCGACGACTACGGCGTGATCAAGATGGCGGTGATGGCCGAGGTCAAGACCTACTTCCGGCCGGAATTTATCAACCGCATCGACGAGGTGGTGGTCTTCCACGCGCTCGACGAGAAGCACATTGCCGGCATCGCCAGGATCCAGCTCGGCTATCTGGAAAAGCGCCTGGCCGCTCTCGAAATGGAGCTGGTCGTCGACGACAGCGCGCTGTCCGAATTGGCGCAGGCCGGTTTCGACCCGGTGTTCGGTGCGCGGCCGCTCAAGCGGGCGATCCAGCAGCAACTCGAAAACCCGCTGGCGAAGAGCATCCTCGAAGGCCGGTTCGGGCCGAAGGACACGATCCGCGTGGCGTGCGAAAACGGCATCATGCGTTTCGCCAAGGGCTGAAGCAGCGGGCGAAATGAAAACGGCGAGGCTGGTTGCCTCGCCGTTATTTTTAACTGAAAAAACTGGTTCCCGGATTTTGGCTGCTTTTTCCCGGTTGACCGCAGGAGGCCGGTTGCGAACCTTAGCGGGTGTCCGCACACGTCATGGCCTCAGACCAAACAAGCGGACGGCGTTGCCCCAGGCGATCTGCCGTGCTACGCCAGGCGGCAACTGTTCGAGCCACGGCCGGTAGCCACCCATGATTTGCCCGTAGCTATCCCAGCGCTCGTCGATCCATGTATCGGAGCCGAACAGGAAGCGCTCCGGGTAGCGCTCGAACAGTTGGTGCCACTCGGCGGAAATCTTTCCTGAGCCGTCGCTGACGCCGCTGCGATAGGAGAGTTCGGCAACCAGGCCGGGGTAGGTGCGGAGCATGCGCTCGACTTCGGCAGCCGGCAATGAAAAGCCGGTATGCGCCCAGATGATGCGGGCTTCCGGGTAGAGCGCAAAGAGGGTTTCCAGCGCTGCGACATCGCTGTGGGCATGCAGCATCAGTTTGCGCTCGCGGGCAAAGCGGACCATCTGCGCGACGACCGGGCTGCGCGCTTCCACGCCATGCAGATGAAACTCGCCGATGCCAACGAAATAGCCGTTGCGCTGGTATTCCTCTTCGATCAGCGTCATCGTCTGCGGGTCGTTGAACCAAGTCTGCACATCGGCACGTACCCGGTATGGACGCAGGAAGGGCACGACCTGCAACTTGTCCGAACGGAGAGCATACAGGGCGTGGGTTCCGGTGTTGGGCCGGCTGTTGGCCAGGATGCCGCGCACGCCGGCCGCTTCGAAGAGCCGGAGCGCCTCGTCGGTGGTGACCCGCGGGGTCGGTTCCCAGTTGTAGTGGAGATGGGCGTCGAAGAGCGGCATCGGCTCGGCGGCGGCAACCCTGACGCCGAGGCCTAAACAGAGGAGCAGGGCAAGAATCTTGCGTTTCATGGCGTGGCCTTGACGAGTTCTTTGCCCTGCGACAGGGTAGGCCGGTGTTCGTTCCTCTGCCACGGGTTGCCAAAAAGGCGCTGTTCCCAGATTGCCCTTTGAATTTGCCCTCTTGTTGCGGGGTCGACCGCAGCAACCGGTTTTTCGCGGTTTTGCCCGCTGCGCCGCTTACATCAGGCAACTGGAAAACCCGCTGGCGAAGAGCATCCTCGAAGGTCGGTTCGGGCCGAAGGACACGATCCGCGTGGTGTGCGAAAACGGCATCATGCGTTTCGCGAAAGCCTGAATCGGGCGTGGCAGGAAAGGAAGCGGCGGGGGCTGACCCCGCCGTTTTTCATTGCGCCAGATTTGCCGGTTTTTCCCGGTCGACCGCGACCGGCGCCTCGCCGGCTACAGGTCGCGACCGTTGAAGTGCTTGACCGGCAGTTGCGAGAAGTCGAAGTCTTCGAGGCAGCGCACGTTGATCGCCGCCATCGCGTTGCCGGCGGGGTCGGTGCCTTCGCCGAAGGGGTGGATACCGCATTTCGGGCAGAAGCGGTGGCGGATCACCCCCTTGCCGAAGGTATAGGTGGCGATGTTTTCCTCCGGCGTCAGCAGCCGCAGTTTGTCGCGCGGCACGAACCAGAGCAGCGAGCCCTTGCGCTGGCAGATCGAACAGTTGCAATCGACGAGCCCGGTGATCTCGCCTTCGACTACGAAGGCGATGGCGCCGCAGTGGCAGCTTCCCTTGTATTGCATGGCGATCCTCCTTGGGTGGGTGTGACTACATCAGCACCGCGAACAGGCTGCTGTAGTCGTCCAGCCAGGCCTTGAATCCCGGCCGGTCGGCGAGTAGCTTCGATTCCTCGAAGCCCTGGTGGCAGAAGAAGGTGTCGTCGGCGGCGATGATCGCCCAGCGCGAACGGAACAGGCCGCGCTCGGCGTCGCCGTCGAAATCGACGATGCGCACCGGCCGCTTGAAGTGGTCGGCGGCGGTCTTGATCACCGGCCGCAGGTCGAGGTAGCGGTTGGTGATGTGCACGGCGAGCACGCCATCGGGCTTGAGGTGGCGGAAATAGAGCTCGAAGGCCTGGCGGGTCAGCAGGTGGATGGGCACCGAGTCGCCGGAGAAGGCGTCAACGATCAGCACGTCGAACTGCTGCGGCGTTTCACGCTCGAGCTGCAGGCGGGCGTCGCCGATGACGATGTCGGTCTGCGCCTTGGTGTCCTTGAGGAAGCTGAAGTGGGTCTGGGCGACGTCGATGACCAGCGGGTCGATGTCGTAGAGGCGGTAGTAGTCGCCGGTGCGCCCGTAGGTGGCCAGCGTGCCGATGCCGATGCCGACGACGCCGACGCGCAGCGGCCCCTGTTGCGCCTTGGCCAGCAGCGTCTTGCCGGCGCCGCCCTCGGGGCTGTAGTAGGCGGTGGGCTGCATGGCCTTGTCCGGCGCCAGGAACTGGCGTCCGTGGATGATCTGGCCGTGCAGCATGCTCCGGTAGCCGTTTTCCTCACGCGCGAAGACCTTGAGCGTGCCGTAGAAGTTGCGCAGGCTGGCCTCGGCGCCGCTGCTTTCCTCGTGGTGATCGACGATGCGGATGGCGGAAAGCAGGGCGAGGAAGGCCAGCGTGCCGGCAACCGCGGCGGCGCGCAACGTCGGGCGCGGGAAATGCAGGCCGGGAATGACGGCGACGGCGGTGACCAGCCCGGTGAGGACGATGCCGACGGAGAGCTCGTAGTTGCTGTTGAAGAAGTAGGGCGCGATGACGCCGACGAAGAAGCCGCCGAGGGCGCCGCCGACGGCCAGCATCAGGTAGTAGGCGGTGAGGTGGGCGGGATGCGGCTGGCGCCGCGCCAGTTCGCCGTGGCAGACCATGCAGGCGACGAAGAAGGCGGCGAGGTTGATGGCCATCGAGACATGGATCGGTAGCGTGTTGAGGCCGAGCGTCGGCAGCACGGCAAGCGCCAGCAGGCCGAGTGCCAGCAGCGGCAGGAAGATGCGCCGCCGGTACCAGCCGTGGCGCTCGAAGCAGAGGATGAAGGAGAGCAGGTAGAGGCCGAGCGGCGCCACCCAGAGCAGCGGGATCGGCGCAATGTTCTCGGTCAGGAAGCTGGTGTCGGCGACCATCAGGATCGACGGGCAGGCGGCCAGCGCCGCCCACAGCACCATCTGCCCGGGGCGCAGCGCTTCGAGCGGCTGCGTCTCGTGGTGATGGGCGATGGCCGTGCCGTTGCGTCCGCGCCAGGCAAGCAGGCCGCAGGCGACGACGAAGCAGGCGAACAGCCCGGACCACATGTAGGACTGCCACAGCGTCGGCAGCGCCGGCTCGACGGCCAGCGGATAGGCGATCAGTGCCAGCATCGACCCGAAATTTGATAGCGCGAACAGGCGGTAGGGCACCTGGCCGGAACGTTCGCGGGCGAACCAGGCCTGCACCAGCGGGCCGGTGGTCGACAGCACGAAGTAGGGCAGGCCGATCGACACCAGCAGCAGGCCGAGGATACGCAGCGTCGGGTTCTCGGCGCCGGTCGGCTTCCACGCGTCGCTCGGGCTGATCGGCAGCAGAGCCAGGCTGACCAGCAGCAGGCCGAGGTGAATCAGGCTCTGCCGGCGCGGCGCCAGGAAGCGCACGACCCAGTGCGAATACAGGTAGCCGAGCAGCAGGATCATCTGGAAGAACAGCATGCAGGTCGTCCACACCGAGGCGGAGCCGCCGAACCAGGGCAGGATCATCTTGCCGATCATCGGCTGGACCTGGAACAGCAGGAAGGCGCTGAGAAAGATCGTCAGGCCGTAGTGCAGCGTCAAGCGGAGGTCGATTTTCATGGGCGATTCCGTTGAGGGTGATCCTGTGTTTTGACGCCGCCGAAACGGCGCCCGGGCGCCAGGCCCGATAATGCAGCCATCCTAGCAGAAGCTTTCTCCCGTACGTGCGAAACTTGCCCGGCCGGCTGGGCGCGCTGGCGGCGCGAATGCAGCCGCCCACAAAAAAGCGGACACCACACGGTGTCCGCTTTTCAGGTCGTGAACCGCTGTTTCAGCAGTTGCCTTTCTTGGCCTGCCCCGGCGGGCAGTTCTGGCCCGGCGCATTCGGGTTGCCCTTGCCTTTGCCGTGATGTTTTTCCCAATACACGGGGTCGCGCCAGGTGTTGCCGTCCCAGTAGTAGCCGCGCCGGTCGCGGTCACCGAAGGTGATCGTCGTGTTGCCGCTCTGAATCCTGGCGCTGCCGATATTGACATTGACATCGGCGGCCTGGGCAAAAATGGGCAGGCCCGCCAGCAGTGCCAGAACAAGTGCTCGTTTCATTTCCATCTCCGGTACATTGCAATGAAGGTTCGTTGGCCATTCTGTCAGCTTCGCCATCCGCTTTCAATGCGGCCGCCGCGGCGCTACCCTGTGGTCCAGGGCAATCAGGGAAATCAATTGACAGGAGCGAACATGGATCGTGTCGCATCGCACCGGCGCTGGCAGGCAGCGCGCCACGCCGAACTGGCCGGGCCGGACAGCTGGCTCGGGCTGATCGGCCTGCACTGGCTGGCGCCGGGCGCCAACCGCGTTGGCAGTGCTGCCGACGCGGAGGTGCCGTTGCCCGGCGGGCAGGCGCGCCAGGGCGAATTGCAGTGGGCGGACGGGCGCGTCGTCTGGCACCCGGAAGGCGGGCCGGCGCGCGTGCTTGAAACCGACCTCGCCGGCCAGCCGACTACGGTCGACCTCGAAAACTGGTCGTTTTTCATCGTCGACCGCGACGGACGCCTGGCCGCCCGCGTGCGCGACCGCACTTGGGCCGCGACGCGCCATTTCGCCGGCGTGCCGTGCTTCGACTACGACCCGGCGTGGCGCATCGACGCCCGCTGGGAAGCCCTGCCGGAAGCGCTGAGCATGGAGGTTCCCAACGTCAGCGGGGAACTGAAAACGGTCGCCGTCGCGCAGCGCGCGGTATTCGAACAGGATGGCGAAACGGTGACGCTGCTGCCGATGTCGGTCGGGGACGATGGCGTGTTCTTCGTTTTCCGCGATCGCAGCAGTGGCCGCGAAACCTACGGCGCCGGGCGCTTTCTGAAAACACCGGTTGCGGTCGACGGCAAAATCACCCTCGATTTCAACTTCGCCTACAACCCGCCCTGCGCCTTCACCGCCTTTGCCACCTGCCCGCTGCCGCCGCCGGAAAATTGGCTGCCCTTCGCGGTGCCGGCGGGCGAGAAGAAGTGGAGCGACGCGGGCTAGCCGTGCCTCGCCGTGACGCCATCACTGCGCGACGGTGGCTTGCGGCGGCTGTTCACAGCGCAGCGCGTTGAGGATCTTCTGGCCGCCGCGGCCGCTGGCTTCCTGCCCGAGGCGGGTCTGTTCGAGCTTGATGGCGGTGCGGCTGCGCTCGCCGAGGGCGCCGTCGATCTCGCCGATGTCGTGACCGCGGGCAGCGAGAAGCGTCTGCAGTTCGCGCCGTTCGGCGCGCGACAGGCCGGGGTCGTCGGTCGGCCACGGGGTGGCGAAGGGCGCGCCGCCGCGCAGGCGGTCGGCGAGGTGGGCGATGGCCAGCGCGTAGCTTTCGGCGGCGTTGTAGCCGTAGATCACGTCGAAGTTGCGGGTGACGAGGAAGGCGGGGCCGCGCGGCCCGGCAGGCAGCAGGATGGCCGTGCGTTCGCCGGCGGCGAGCCCGGAATTCGGCAGTTTCTGGCCGTCGACCGCAACGATGCCGCGTTCGGCCCACTCGGCGAGCGGGCGCTTGTTTTTGCGGCCGGCCAGCGCCGGGTCGAAGCCGGGCGGCAGGCGCACCTCGAAGCCCCACGGCAGGTCGCTCTGCCAGCCGCCGCGGCGCAGGAAGTTGGCGGTCGACGCCAGCGCGTCGGCGCTGTTGTCGACGAGGTCGCGGCGGCCGTCGCCGTCGAAATCGACGGCCAGCCGCTCGTAGGTGGCGGGCATGAACTGGGTGTGGCCGAAGGCGCCGGCCCACGAGCCGGTGAGGCGTTCCGGCGCGATGTCGCCGCGCTGCAGGATGCGCAGGGCAGCGAAGAACTCGCCGCGGAAATAATCTTGCCGGCGCCCGAAGCAGGAAAGGGTGCCGAGCGCCGAAACCAGCGGATATTTTCCGGTGATGCGCCCATAGTTGCTCTCGACGCCCCAGACGGCGACCACCGTCGCCGGATCGACGCCGTAGGCGGCCGCCACCTGCTGCAGTGTAGCGGCGTAGCGCTGCAGCATGGCGCGGCCGTCGGCGATGCGCTCGTCGTCGACGAGGCCGGCGAGGTAATCCCAAATCGCCAGCTTGAACTCCGGCTGGTAGTCGAGCTTTTCCAGCACCGTGAAGTCGGCCTGCGTGCCCTGTGTGAACTGGCGGAAGCTGGCCGCCTCGACGCCGGCCTTCTGCGCCGCCGTCTGCAGGCGGACGAGGCATTGCTCGAACTGGGCCTGGGTCTGGGCTTGCGCGTGGGTCGCGCAGCCGGCGACGAGGACGAAGGCGGCTAGGACGGCGGCGCGTGGGCGTCCGGTCGGGGCGAGGGGAGACATGTGAATTGTTCTTGGTGGTCGATGGGGAAACTATAGCCGAAGCGGCGCTACCCTGAACTCGGCGGATTGCGGCTTGCCTAATGTTCAGGCCCGCCCGGCGCAGCGGAGTTGTCAGGTTAGCCGGGCGGAGCCGGAAGTTGTCGGAATTATTTGTAACGGGAGCACGATGCGATGACAGTCCACGGAATTCTTGATGCGCGGGTCGAGGGTCACCGCGCCGATGCGCCGAAGCATCCCCGCGTCGGGGAAATCACCATTGGCGCGGTTCTCGCCACGCAGCCGCCGCTCCCCGTGCATGCGATCGATACCGACCGCGCGGCGCTCGAGGCGCTGCAGCAGATGTCGCGGGACGGTGTCGATGCCTTGTCGGTGGTCGAAGGCGGTCGCCTGGTCGGCATCTTTTCGTCGCGCGATTACGCCCGCATTTCAGTCGGCATGCCACGGCAGGCGGCGAACGTGCGGGTCGGCGAGGCGATGACGCCATGCACCGAGGCGCTGGCGCCGGGCGATACGGTGACGAAGGCCCTGGACCTGATGCGCCGGCAGGGGCTGGATCACCTCGCGGTACGCACCGCGGATGGCCGGCTGGCGGGGCTCCTGGCGCGCGACGAACTGCTTGCTGCGGTGGTCGCCCACCACGAACGGGTCATCCACGCCGAGGAACTGGACCAGCAGATCCTCCACCTGCAGGGCACCTACAGCTGCTGATCCGTCCGGCGTGCCCGCTCAGGCGTGGGCCGGGGCGGGCGCCAGCTTTTCCAGCGCCCGGGCGAGGTTGTCCACCGTCCGTTCCGGGTTGTGCAGCTTTTCCAGCCCGAACAGGCCGATGCGGAAAGTCCTGAATTCCGCCGGTTCGTCGCATTGCAGCGGCACGCCGGCGGCGGTCTGCAGGCCGAGGGCGAGGAATTTCTTCCCGTTCTGGATATCCGGGTCGGTGGTGTAGCTGACCACGACACCGGGCGCCTGGAAGCCGGCGGCGGCAACGCTCGGGAAGCCTTGGCTGACCAGCAGGCGGCGGATGCGGCGGCCGAGTTCCTGCTGCTCGTGGCAGACCTTGTCGAAGCCGTAGGCCTCGGTTTCCAGCATCACGTCGCGCATGGCGGCCAGGGCGTCGGTCGGCATCGTCGCATGGTAGGCGTGGCTGCCGCTCTCGAAGGCTTCCATGATCTGCAGCCATTTCTTGAGGTCGCAGGCGAAGCTGGTGCTGGTCGTCGCGTCGATCCGCTGGCGGGCGCGTTCGCCGAGGGCGACCAGGGCGCAGCACGGCGAGGCGCTCCAGCCTTTCTGCGGGGCGCTGATCAGGACGTCCACGTTATTGGCCTGCATGTCGACCCAGACCGTGCCGGAGGCCACGCAATCGAGCACGAACAGGCCGTCGACCGCACGCACCGCCGCGCCGAGCGCCTGCAGGTAGCTGTCGGGCAGGATCATGCCGGAGGCGGTTTCGACGTGCGGCGCGAAGATGACGTCGGGTTTCTGCTCGTGAATCGCGGCGACGACCTCGTCGATCGGCGGCGGCGCGAACGGCGACTGCGGGCCGGGCGCGACTTGGCGGGCCTTGAGGACGATGCTTTCCGACGGAATCTGCCCCATCTCGAAAATCTGCGTCCAGCGGAAACTGAACCAGCCGTTGCGGATCACCAGCACCTTCTTGCCGCTGGCGAACTGGCGGGCGACAGCTTCCATGCCGAAGGTGCCGCTGCCGGGCACGACAACCGCGCTCTTCGCGTTGTAAACCTGCTTCAGGATGCGCGAGATGTCCTTCATGACGCCCTGGAAGCGTTGCGACATGTGGTTCAGGGCGCGGTCGGTATAGACCACCGAGTATTCGAGCAGGCCTTCGGGATCAACATTGGGTAGCAGGGCGGTCACGATTGTCTCCAGGTTCTTTGGTTTGTTTTCGGGAAGGCCACGTTGGGGATTCCGCGCGTCTTCGACGGTGAAACATTCTATAGGCAGCGGGAAACAAAGTGGGGCTTCCGTTGTCATGAAAACGATGTAACGTGGCGAGGAAAGCCGTGCTTCAGGGGAGAGGTGATGCAGCCTGACGATGACCGCAAAGCACTGGCGTCGGCCTGCCGGCGCGACGAGGCGGCGTGCGTCGGCGATCTGCTCGACGAATTTGCCGCGCGGCGCCCGTCCTGGCCGGCGACCGAGGCGCTGGCCCGCCGCCTGGTCGAAGCGGTGCGCCGGCAGCGCAGCCAGGCCAGCGGCGTCGACCACCTGATGCACGAATTTTCGCTGTCCAGCCAGGAGGGCGTGGCGCTGATGTGCCTGGCCGAGGCGCTGCTGCGGATTCCGGACACGGCCACGGTCGACCGCCTGATTCGCGACAAAATCAGCCACGGCGACTGGAAGTCGCATCTCGGCGGCAGCCCGTCGCTGTTCGTCAATGCCGCGACCTGGGGGCTGATGCTGACTGGCCGGCTGGTCGCCACGCAGAGCCACGGCGCGCTCGGCAGGGCGCTGAGCCGGATCCTGGCGCGCGGCGGCGAGCCGCTGGTCCGCAAGGGTGTCGATTTCGCCATGCGCCTGCTCGGCCAGCAGTTCGTCATGGGCGAGACCATCGCGGCGGCGCTGGCGCGCAGCCGCGACAACGAGGCGCGCGGCTACACCCATTCCTTCGACATGCTCGGCGAGGCGGCACTCACCGCTGCCGATGCCGAGCGTTACTACCGTTCCTACGAACAGGCCATCCACGCCATCGGTGGCGCCAGCGGCGGGCGCGGTGTCAGGGCCGGGCCGGGCATTTCGGTCAAGCTGTCGGCGCTGCATCCGCGTTACGTGCGCAGCCAGCGTGAACGGGTGATGGGCGAACTGCTGCCGCGCCTCAAGGGCCTGATGCTGCTTGCGCGGCACTACGACATCGGGCTCAACATCGACGCCGAGGAAGCCGACCGGCTGGAACTCTCGCTCGATCTCTTCGCGGCGCTGGCCGAGGACCCGGAACTGGCCGGCTGGCACGGCATGGGCTTCGTCGTGCAGGCCTACCAGAAACGCTGCCCCTTCGTCATCGACTGGCTGGTCGACCTGGCTCGGCGCAGCGGGCGTCGGATCATGGTGCGGCTGGTCAAGGGCGCCTACTGGGACAGCGAGATCAAGCGCGCCCAGGTCGATGGCCTGGCCGACTACCCGGTGTTCACGCGCAAGCCGCACGCCGACCTCTCCTACCTGGTGTGCGCCGCCCGCCTGCTGGCGGCGCCGGATGCGATCTATCCGCAGTTCGCCACGCACAATGCGCAGACGCTGGCGTCGGTGTTCCAGATGGCGCGCGAACGCGGCATCGACGATTACGAATTCCAGTGCCTGCACGGCATGGGCGAGCCGCTCTACGACAACGTGGTCGGCCCGCAGCACCTCGGCAAGACGTGCCGCATCTACGCGCCGGTCGGCACCCACGAAACCCTGCTGCCCTACCTGGTGCGCCGCCTGCTGGAGAACGGCGCCAACAGTTCCTTCGTCAACCGCATCGTCGATGAGGCGGTGTCGGTCGCCGAGCTGGTCGCCGATCCGCTGGCCGAGGTCGCCCGGGCGGGCGGTGCGCGGCATCCGAAGATCCCACTGCCGCGCGACCTCTACGGGGCAGGGCGGATCAACTCGGCAGGCGTCGACCTGGCGGACGAGACCACCATCGCCCGCCTGCGGGGCGAGCTGGCGGCGCTCGCGGAAAAGCGCTGGCAGGCGTACCCGCTGCTCGCCGGCGAGGTTGAATCTGGCGGGCCGGAACAGCCGGTGCTCAACCCGGCCGACCGCCGCGACCGGGTCGGTAGCGTGCGCCAAGCCGATGGCGCGGCGGTCGAACATGCCCTGAAGTATGCCGCCGATGCCGCCGCGGGCTGGTTCGCGACCGCTCCCGGCGAACGGGCCGCCGCGCTGGCGCGCGCCGCCGACCTGCTCGAGGCGAACTGCGTGCCGCTGCTCAGCTTGTGCATCCGCGAGGCCGGCAAGACCTGGGCCAATGCTGTTGCCGAGGTACGCGAGGCGGTCGATTTCTGTCGCTACTACGGTCAACAGCTTTTGGCGGGCGATTTTCACGGCGGCGAAGCGCCGGGGCCGGTGGCCTGCATCAGCCCGTGGAATTTCCCGCTCGCCATCTTCATCGGCGAAGTCAGCGCGGCGCTGGCGGTCGGCAGTCCGGTGCTCGCCAAGCCGGCCGAGCAGACGCCGCTGATCGCCCATTTTGCAGTCGAACTCCTGCATCGGGCGGGCATTCCGCGTGCCGTGCTGCAGTGCCTGCCCGGCCGCGGAGAGACCGTCGGGGCGGCGCTGACCGCCGATGCGCGCGTGCGCGGCGTCGTGTTCACCGGCTCGACCGAGGTGGCGCGGCTGATCAACCGGAGCATCGCACCGCGCGACGAGGTGCGCCTGATCGCCGAAACCGGCGGCCTGAACGCGATGATCGTCGATTCCTCGGCCCTGCCCGAGCAGGTCGTGTTCGACGTCGTGGTTTCCGGCTTCGACAGCGCCGGACAGCGCTGCTCGGCTCTGCGCCTGCTGTGCCTGCAGGACGATATCGCCGAGCGCGTGCTGGCGATGCTCAAGGCTGCCATGCAGGAACTGCGCATCGGCGACCCCGGCGACCTGGCGACGGACATCGGCCCGGTCATCGACGAGGCGGCGCGCAGCGGCCTGCTCGCCCACATCGAAGCGATGCGGGCGAGCGGCCGGCCGGTTTTCCAGCTGCCGCTGCCGGCCGCCTGCGCCGACGGCTGCTTCGTGCCGCCGACGCTGATCGAGATCGGCACGCCGGGCGATCTCCGACGCGAAGTATTCGGGCCGGTGGTCCATGTCCTGCGCTTCGCCGCCCATGCGCTGCCGGAACTGGTCGACGCCATCAACGCCACCGGCTACGGGCTGACGCTCGGCCTGCACAGCCGCATCGACGAAACCGTGCAGCTGGTGACCGGCAAGGCGCACGTCGGCAATATCTACGTCAATCGCAACATGGTCGGCGCCGTGGTCGGTGTCCAGCCCTTTGGCGGCGAGGGGCTCTCCGGCACCGGACCGAAGGCTGGTGGCCCGCTCTACCTGCACCGCCTGGCGGGCAGCGCCGATGTCGCGCCGACGGCCTTCGGCGGTCCGCCGGGCGACCTGCCGCCGCGGCTACGGCAGTTCGTGGCGTGGGCCTCCGCCAGCGGCCGCAACCGCCTGGCCAGCCGCTGCGAGGACGACGCGGCGCGCTCGCTGCGCCAGGCGCGGATCGATCTGCCGGGCCCGACCGGCGAGCGCAATACCCTGCATTTCGCGCCGCGCGGCACGCTGCTCTGCCTGGCCGACGACGAACCGGAATTGCTGGCGCAGTTCGTGGCGGTGATCGCCACCGGCAACGTGCCAGCCGCGGTCGACATGCCGGAAACGCGAAAATTGCTGCATGATCTTCCTCCGGAAATCGCTGCCGCGGTCAGGCTGCGGCCGGCGGCGGATCATGCGGGCATCGCCGGCGTACTCTTCGCCGGCGACGATGCGGCCGCCGCCCGCCTGCGCCAGCGCCTGGCGGACGAGGCGGGGCCGCTGATTCCGCTGCTTCGCCCGCAGCGCGCGAGTGGCCGCTACCCGCTTTACCGCCTGCTGGCGGAGCGCGTGGTCAGCGTCAATACGACGGCGGCCGGCGGCAACACGACATTGATGACCCTTGGCGCATGAAAGGAATAACCATCCGCTGCCGTCCTACCTCTTGAACTCCAACGCCCAGGTCATGATGTGGATGATGGATACCTATTCGATGGGCGAGGGGCGCACGGTGACCGGCGTCGTCACCGGCAAGCCGCTGTCGCTCGGCGGCTCGCTGGGGCGGCCCGACGGCTGCAGGTGCCGCTCGCAGGCGCCCGGATGTTCGCCCAGGCCGGGGCGAAGATCGTCGCCGTGCAGGACGTCGGGGCCACGGTCTACCACCCGGACGGCATCGACGTCGGGGCGCTGAAGGCGCATCTCGCGGCACACGGGACGCTGGCCGGCGCGCCGGGAACGGAGACGATCGCCGGCGACGACTTCTGGGGCGTGCCCTGCGAGTTCCTCGTGCCGGCCACCCTGGAGTCGCAGATCAACCGCTACAACGCCGACCGCATTGCCGCCCGCATCATCGTCGAGGGCGCCAACGGCCCGACGACGCCGGAAGCCGAGGCGATCCTCGCCGATCGCGGCATCGTCATCGTGCCCGACGTGCTGGCCAATGCCGGTGGCGTGACGGTCAGCTACTTCGAATGGGTGCAGGATTTTTCCAGTTTCTTCTGGAGCGAGGACGAGATCAATCACCCCCTGCAGCGCATCATGTCCGAGGCCTTTCAGGCCATCTGGCAGCTGGCGGAAGAGCGCAAGATGTCGCTGCGCACCGCGGCGTTCGTCATCGGCTGCAGCCGGGTGCTCGAGGCACGGGCGATCCGCGGGCTTTATCCGTAAATCCGCCAGTTGCGGTCGACCGCCAAAAATGCCTGATTTTGGCGGCTACTCGGCTCATTCTTGGGTCAGGCGTGCCGCCAGCCAGGCCAGGGCGCCGGCGCCAGCCAGCAGGCCCAGGCCAACGCCCGGGCTGGCGAGCATTTCCGGGGCGGCGACCAGGAAAATCCCAAGCCCGGCCATCATCAGCCCGGAGAGCAGCTTGAGCAGCCGCCCTTCGCGTTCGCTCAGCTTGCGGGCGCCCATACTGCGGACGAAGGCGAGGACGATCAGCAGCAGCGGCAGGACGTAGATCAGGTTGTAGAGCGCCAGGTAGAGGTAATGCCGGGCAGGATCGTGTACCTGCAGGGTCAGCAGGTGCGTGAAGACCATCGGAAAACCGGCGGTGCACAGCAGTTCGTAAAAATTCGCCGCGACGGCGAGAAGGACGGTCGCTGCCAGCATCGCCGGCAGGCTGTCGGCGTTGAGAATACGGCGGCTGCGCTGGAAGATGTCGGCCTTGCGGCTCTCGGGAATAGAAAGGGAAATTCCCTTCCTGAAAATGATGAAATCCTTGATGTTGACCGCAGCGATCACCAGCGCCAGCACGCCGGCGGCGGCAGTGATCCAAGGCAGGCCGCCGAGCACCAGGAACAGGTTCAGCCAGGCGGCCATGAAGGCGAAATACATGAGCCCGGAAACCGCGACGAAGACGCTGCCGATGACGAGCATCCGCGTGCGCCGGCGCTGGTGGACGAGCAGCGAAAGCAGGAACAGCAGGACAAAGAAGGCGCAGGGATTGAAGGCGTCGAGCGCAGCCAGAACGACGGTCATTGCCGGCAGGGACAGCGCGGCGGGGTCGATTTCGCCGAGCAGCGGCAGGCGGATGGGGCGGGGCGCTTCCGTCGCCGGCGTCCACGCGGCGCCCGACTGGCGGCACCTTGCCAGTTCCGCGAGCAGGGCCGAGCGTGCCTCCGGACTGTCGTCCCAGCCGACGCGCATGCGCCCGCAGTAGAACAGGGTTGGAACGGCCTGCGCCTGTTCACCCAGTTGCCTGGCCATGGCCACGAAGCGCTCGCGATTGGCGGTCGATTGCGTAATCTCGAAATCGTGCAGGCGCAGCCAGGGATGTTCGGCTGCCAGCGCCTGGATTTGCGGCCTTGCCTCGAGGCAGTGGGGGCAGTGCAGTGACCAGAAGAAATGGAGATGAACCACTCTCCCGCCGCTGGCATCGATGCTCGTCCATTCATCATCCCTGGCACTTGCGGCCGGCACCAGGGCGATCAGGATGATGGCGAGCAGGGCAGCGTGTCGGAGCGAGGCCAGGAAGCGCATGGCTGAATCATAGCGCCGGATGGAGGAGCATCAGCTAGGGCGCAGGGGAGTCGAGGCGGATCCCGATCAATTCGGCCTGGGTCTGCAGCGTCATGTAGAGGGGGCCGCCGGCTGCGACGAAACGTGTTTCCAGCGTGTTTTCCGGGCAGAGCGTTTCCTCGACCAGCGTTTCGAAGCGCTGGTCGGTGATCTTCAGGCGGCCGCTCCGGGCCGTCGCGGCGAAGCGCAGTTGCAGGCGGTGAATGCCCGCGCCAACGTTGCCGAGCGGAATGAAGTAACCGCCCTCGCGAATATTCCGCCAGGGGGCCAGGTCGGCGGTGGTCCACGCGCCACCGGCGGGCGATTCCGCGGCGGCCGGGTAGTGGGTGCAATGTTCCTTGGTGTGGCGCAGCAGCGCGAAAAGGGCGTCGGCATCGGTGCCGGTGATCGTTCCCAGGTAGCGTTCCATGTGTCCGCGTGCGGCGTCGACGCCGGACTGGAAACTCAGGCGACCGCTGCATTCGCCCTCGTGGCAATTGGCACAGACGGTGTTGAAGCGAATGACTGCCGAGCGGGGGATTTCCTCCGCGGCGGCGACGGGTAGGCTGCACACCATTATCAGCGAAAGAAGGAGTCTCATTGCTCGGTCAACCATGCCGTTTGTCCCGCTGGCCAAGAGAGGCATGCGCGTTTCGCAGAATGGCGGGAGGGGTGACCTTCCACTTCCCGCGTGCCGCATCACGTTTTCTGGTGCTCGTCGACTTCCTCCCAGCCGGTGATCATCGCCTTGATATGGGCAGTCAGGGTATGGCCGGTCGTCGTCAGATAGACGTGGATGAAGAAGAACGCGGTAATCATGTAGGCCCCCAGCGTGTGGGCGACGGCCACCCATTCCAGCGACAGCCAGGCGTCCAGCCCGAGGCGTCCCCAGTCACCGTAGAACAGGTAGAGCAAGCCAGAGATCCAGATCAGCGGCGAGATGAAGGCGAGCAGCGCGAGGTAGGCCAGGCGCTGCAGCGGGTTGTGCTTCTGGACCACGGTCTTGCGGAAGGGATGCGGCGAATTGGTGAAGATGCCGATGGTGTAGTAATGGACCATCGCCAGCACGTTTTTCAACGACGGCAGGTACTGCCGCCATTCGCCGGTGGTGAATTGCCAGAAGATCGTGAATGCCCATAACGTCAGCAGCGTCCACGCTGCCAGGGTATGCAACTGCACGGCTTTCTGGAAGCCGAGCAGGGTGTAGCTGTCATGCACCTCGAAGCCGGTGATCATCATGACAATGATCAGCAGGGCCTGCGACCAGTGCCAGAACCGCTCGTAACGCTTGTAGATGTAGATGCGTTCGCTCATTTTGCGTTCTCCTTGCGCCGACGGGTGATGATCCGCATCAGGCCGTGCAGGCCGCCGGCGCCGATGGCGCCAATGATGGCCAGGCCCCCGAAGAGGTCGACCAGGCGGTTGCGATCACGCCCCGGCAGATAGATGTCGGTAATGGCGGCGAGGCGGCCGTCTTCTGCCCGCGTATGGCATTCCTGGCAGGGCACGGCCTTATCCTTGGGCGCGACCATGTGGGTGATGAACCAGTTCATGCGCGTCTCGATGAAGCCGAACTTGCCGCTGTAGGTGAAGCCGGCATACTCCATTCCGGCCTTGATCGATTTGGCGTAGTCGTAATGTTTCCAGAAGGCGGTATCGTCTTCGCCGAAGACATGGTTGACCACCAGGGTCTTGTTCTCGGTGTCGTAGGGCTGCTTGCCGTGCATGACCTTGAACGGCCAGATGCGTGCGTTCGGATCCTTCGCCGAGCCCTCGACGCGATTGAGTTCTAGCACCTTGCTGTCGTCAATCTTGTCGGTGATCGTGACCTGATGCACTACGCCGTTGTACCACTTGTACTCGGGACGGACGTTTTCGCCCAGCTTGAAGTCGCCCTTGGCCGCCGAGTAGGTCAGGTGGCCGTGCTCGTCCTTGATGAAAAGCGGCTTGCCGTCCGGCCCCATCTTGCCCGCCGTGGACCAGTCCCACAGCATCTTGGTGGCGATACCGCCGCGCGCGAACTCGGGAATGTGGCAGGTCTGGCAGGCCACCTTGCCGATGTGGTTGTTGATCTTGGCTTCCTGGTGCGGCGAAAAGCCGTGGCAGGACTCACAGGTGGCACGGTTGTGATCGTCCTTGGGCAGGTCAAAACCGTGCTTGTCCTTCGAGGTCGCTGCGTAGCGGCTGCCGGAGGGCTGGTGCGCGTTGAAGGTGTGGCAGTCGGCACACGCCATGTTGGCGCCGTCCTCGGCCATGTGCACATCCAGTTCCTTCTTCGGCTTGACCAGCGACGAGTCGAGGTCGCCGTGCTTCACCGCATCGCCACCGCCACCGCTGAAGTGACAGCTGCCACAGTTCTTGCGGCCCGGTTTGCCGACCTGCTGCGCGATCCTGGTCAGGTCCGGTGCCTTGAACAGCTTCTTGCCCGGTGGTCCTTCCATTGGCTCGAACTCACGATCCGCATACAGCGGGTGCCCGGCGTCGGTACCGAACTTCTTGTAGGTGCCGGTCGTGTCATGGCAGGCGAGACAGTCGACGTTGCTCTGCTCGGAGAAATCGAAATTTTTGTTCTTCCAGCCGTAACCGGCATGACAACTCGTACAGCGTGTCTCGTTGGAGGTGATCGAGCCGCAGAAATTGTTGGCGGCATGCTGCTTGCCCAGTTTCTTGCCAGTGGTCGGGCTGATCGCCTCCCAGGTCCAGTGGATGCTTTTCATGACCTGGTGCGCCGCCATGTTGTGGCACGAGAGGCAGGCCTTGGTGACCTCGGGGCCGGTCTTGAACGGACCTTGCAGAGCTTCCAGCTTACGGTGATCGGTCGTCGATGCTGTCTTGGCCGATGGCATTGGAGCGGGCACCGCGGGTGCTTGCGTGGCGCTGACCATTGCGGAGCAGAGCATGAACAGGGTCGCGGCAACGAAGTTTGCTGATCGGCGCATGAATATTCTCCACCTACGGAACAATTAAATCATATTCGTCTAATATAAGTAATATCTAACATACATCTGATCCACATCAAGAAATCATCAAATATTCTGTGGAATGGCAATGACGCTTTGGCCGAGGAATGCTGGATGCGGATCGGGCATCAGCGATGTTGACGTGCTAAAATCCGCGCACTTTTGATTGTGCAGAGGATCGGGAAATGGGTGACGTAAACACGAGCTATGTATCCGACCACACGAAGTGGATCAACGAGCAGCTGGCGAAGAACCCGGCGTGGGTGGAAGACCAGAAGGCCGGTCGCGCGCTGTGGTGGGACAAGAAGCAGGACGTCTCGACGACGGCAGCCAACGCCGCATCGAAGGTGCCGCAGAAGCCTTACCCCTACGACGTGAATTTCTACACCGAGTAAGCGCGCCATCAGTTTCACGCGAAGGGCCGGTCGATGACCGGCCCTTCGTCTTTCCGGGCGCCGGAACCCGGAAATAGCTGACAAATTCAGTCGAGTATTCTAGAATTCACCCTGTTATTTTTAAGGGAAATCGGCTTCATGTTCCGGCATCTGCGTGAGGATATTCGTGCGGTTTTCGACCGCGACCCGGCGGCGCGCTCGTTCTGGGAGATCCTCACCTGCTATCCGGGCATTCATGCCCTGATCCTGCACCGCTTCGCGCACTGGCTGTGGGGCCACCGCCTGCGCTGGCTGGCGCGCTTCGTCGCGCACCTTTCCCGCTTCTTCACCGGCATCGAGATCCACCCCGGTGCCACCATCGGCCGCCGCTTCTTCATCGACCACGGCATGGGCGTTGTGATCGGCGAAACCGCCGAAATCGGCGACGACGTCACGCTCTACCACGGCGTCACGCTGGGCGGCACCTCGTGGAACAAGGGCAAGCGCCATCCGACGCTGGAAGACGGCGTGGTGATCGGCGCCGGCGCCAAGGTGCTGGGGCCGATCACCGTCGCCGCCGGGGCCAAGGTCGGCTCCAACGCCGTGGTGACCAAGGCGGTCCCGGCCGGCGCCACGGCCGTCGGCAACCCGGCGCGGGTGCTCGACCGTTCCGAGGAAGGGCGCCAGCGCGAGGCGCAGGCCGAGAAGATGGGCTTTTCCGCCTATGCCGTCGGGCGCGACCAGGACGATCCGCTGGCCAAGGCTATCCACGGCCTGCTCGACCATGCCGCCGAAACCGACCGCCGGCTGGCGTCGCTGCTGAAGGAACTGGAGGCGGCCGGCGTCAAGTGCGACGAGGAAGTCCTGGCGGCCGATCGCTTCGATCCGAAATACCTGAGTAAAATCGTTGACTAATTTGATCCAGGTTCTATATAGTTGACTGCAACAGTAGGTTATTTGTCAGGAGTACGGAATGCGCCTCACCACCAAAGGACGATTCGCGGTCACCGCCATGATGGACCTCGCCCTGCGCGGCGACGACGGACCGGTGGCGCTGGCCGGCGTCAGCGAGCGGCAGAAGATTTCCCTGTCCTATCTCGAACAGCTGTTCGGCAAGCTGCGCCGCTTCAAGCTGGTCGATAGCGTGCGCGGGCCGGGCGGCGGTTATTGCATCGCGCGGCCGCTGGCCATGGTCACGGTGGCCGACATCATCCGCGCTGTCGACGAGCCGCTCGACGCGACCCAGTGCGGCGGCCGCGAGAACTGCCAGGACGAGCATCGCTGCATGACGCACGACCTGTGGTCGACCCTGAATGCCAAGATGTACGACTACCTGTCTTCGGTTTCGCTCGCCGACCTCGTCGCCCGCCAGCGGGAGAAGGAAGCGCAGAATGGTGCCGCAACGGTTCTCGAAGACCGGCGGGCCGGCCCGCATCCGCGGCCGCGCAACACGCGCGACAAGGTGGCCGCCGTCGTCTGAGCTGCACCATGTTCCAGCCCGCCTATCTCGATCACAACGCCACGACGCCGCTCGACCCGGCGGTGCTGGCGGCCATGCTGCCGTGGCTGGAAAGCCAGTTCGGCAACGCCTCGAGCCGCCACGAGTACGGGCGAGCAGCGCGCCGGGCGATCGACGAGGCGCGGCAGCAGGTGGCGGCGGCGGTCAATGCGCACCCGACCGAGGTGGTATTCACCAGCGGCGGCAGCGAGGCCAACAATCTCTTTCTCAAGGGCGCCGCGGCTACCCTCAAGCCGGGCCTGCTGGCGGTCAGCGCCGTCGAGCACCCGTGCATCCTCAAGCCGGCGGCCCAGTTGGCGCGCAGCGGCTGGCAGGTGCGGACGGTTGCGGTCGACGCTGCCGGAAGGGCAGATTTCGCGGATTTCACCGAAGTTGTCGCGGCGCGCCCGAAGCTGCTGTCGATCATGCTGGCCAACAACGAAACCGGCGTCGTGCAGAACGTTCCGGCACTGGCGACGGTTGCCCGGGCGACCGGCGGCTGGTTCCACAGCGATGCGGTGCAGGCGCTGGGCAAGCTGCCGCTCGATTTCCGGGCGCTGAATGCGGCCGGCGTCCATGCCATCACCGTTTCCGCGCACAAGGCCTACGGGCCGAAGGGTGCCGCGGCGCTGGTGGTCGACAAGCGGGTCGAACTGCAGCCGCTGATTGCCGGCGGCGGGCATGAGCGCGGCCTGCGCTCGGGCACCGAAAACGTGCCGGCCATCGTCGGCTTCGGCGTGGCGGCGGAACTTGCCGCCCGGCGTGTTGCCGAACTGCCGCGTCGCCTGAGGGCGCTGCAGCAGCGTCTGGAAAGCGGGCTGGCGGGGCAGGGGGTGAGGATTTTCGGGGCCGGCGCCGAGCGTCTGCCCAACACGACCTACTTCGCGCTGCCGGACATCGACGGCGAAACGCTGGTCGGCAAGCTGGATCGTGCCGGGTTCGCGGTGGCGAGCGGGGCGGCGTGTTCGAGCGCCAATCCGGAGCCGTCGCACGTGTTGCGGGCGATGGGCGTGGCGCCGGAAATCGCGCGTGGCGCGGTGCGGGTCAGCCTCGGTGCCGGTAACACGGAAGCTGACATCGACGAATTCATCAATGCCCTGCGGGTTACGGTCGGACGCCTGCAGGGACTGACGGCGGTGGCCGTCTGAAACAATCCGATAGCATCAACATTTAAGCGAGAAACGAGATGAAACTCCCCATCTACCTGGACTATTCGGCAACCACCCCGGTCGACCCGCGCGTCGCGGAAAAAATGATTCCCTATCTGTGCGAGCTGTTCGGCAATCCGGCCTCGCGTTCGCACAGCTTCGGCTGGGTCGCGGACGCGGCGGTCGAGGAGGCGCGCGAGCAGGTCGCCGAGCTGGTCAATGCCGATCCCAAGGAAATCGTCTGGACCTCCGGCGCCACCGAGTCCAACAATCTCGCCATCAAGGGCGCCGCCAACTTCTACGCCGGCACCAAGGGCAAGCACATCATCACGGTCAAGACCGAGCACAAGGCCGTGCTCGATACCGTGCGCGAAATGGAGCGCCAGGGGTTCGAGGCGACCTATCTCGACGTTCAGGACAACGGCCTGCTCGACCTGGAAGTCTTCAAGGCGGCCATCCGTCCCGATACCGTGCTGGCCTCGGTGATGTTCGTCAATAACGAAATCGGCGTCATCCAGCCGATCGCCGAGCTGGGCGAAATCTGCCGCGACAAGGGCATCATCTTCCACGTCGATGCGGCGCAGGCCACCGGCAAGGTCGACATCGACCTGAGCAAGCTCAAGGTCGACCTGATGAGCTTCTCGGCGCACAAGACCTACGGCCCGAAGGGCATCGGCGCGCTCTACGTGCGCCGCAAGCCGCGCGTCCGCCTCGAAGCGCAGATGCACGGTGGCGGCCACGAGCGCGGCTTCCGCTCCGGCACGCTGGCAACCCACCAGATCGTCGGCATGGGCGAGGCGTTCCGTCTGGCCAAGGAGGAAATGGTGGAAGAAAACAAGCGCATCAAGGTCTTGCGTGACAAACTTCTGAACGGACTTCAGGATATCGAGGCGACCTATGTCAATGGTGACCTGACGCACCGCGTGGCGCACAATCTCAACATCAGTTTCGCCTATGTCGAAGGCGAATCGATGATCATGGCGATCAAGGATCTGGCGGTGTCGTCCGGTTCGGCCTGCACCTCGGCCAGCCTGGAGCCGTCCTACGTGTTGCGCGCCCTGGGGCGGGACGACGAACTGGCGCACAGTTCGATCCGCTTCAGCATCGGCCGCTTCACGACGGAAGAGGAAATAGATTATGCAATCAAATTGTTGCATGCGAAAGTTGGCAAGTTGCGCGAACTCTCGCCGCTGTGGGAGATGGTTCAGGAAGGCGTCGATCTCAGTACCGTCCAGTGGGCTGCGCACTAAGGAAATTTAAGGAGAAACAACATGAGCTATAGCGTAAAAGTCATTGATCATTATGAGAATCCGCGTAACGTCGGTTCCTTCGGCAAGGAAGACGACGGCGTTGGTACCGGCATGGTTGGCGCCCCCGCTTGCGGCGACGTGATGAAGCTGCAGATCAAGGTGAACAAGTCCGGCGTGATCGAGGATGCCAAGTTCAAGACCTATGGTTGCGGCTCGGCCATCGCCTCGTCGTCGCTGGTGACCGAATGGGTCAAGGGCAAGACGGTCGATCAGGCCCTGAGCATCAAAAATACGGAAATCGCCGAGGAACTGGCGCTGCCGCCGGTTAAAATTCACTGTTCGATTCTGGCCGAGGACGCCATCAAGGCAGCCGTGGCCGACTACAAGAAGAAGCACGGAGAATGAGCATGGGCGTTACCTTGAGCGACAAGGCGGCGAAGCACGTCGCCAACTACCTGACCAAGCGTGGCAAGGGCATCGGCCTGCGCCTCGGCGTACGGACCAGCGGCTGTTCCGGCATGGCCTACAAGCTGGAGTTTGTCGACGAGGTGAGCCCCGAGGATCTGGTGTTCGAGAGTAACGGCGTCAAGGTCTTCGTCGACGCCAAGAGCCTGCCCTATCTCGACGGGATGGAACTCGATTTCGCCCGCGAAGGCCTGAACGAAGGTTTCAAGTTCAACAACCCGAACGTGAAAGACCAGTGCGGCTGCGGCGAATCGTTTAACGTCTGATGGATCTCCGGGCCGACCACTTCGCCTTGTTCGGATTGAACCGTGGCTTCCGGCTCGATCTCTCCGACCTCGATTCCCGCTACCGCGACATCCAGGCGCGGGTGCATCCCGACCGCTTCGCCGATGCCGGCGAAGCCGAACGCCGGGTGTCGATGCAATGGGCGACGCATGCCAACGAGGCCTACCAGACGCTGAAGAAGCCGCTGGAACGGGCGAAATATCTGCTGCACCTGGCCGGGCACGACATCCAGGCGGAAAGCAACACTGCCATGCCGGCCGATTTCCTGATGGAGCAGATGGAATGGCGGGAAGCGGTGATGGATGCGCGCAACGGCGGCGACCATCACGAACTCGAACATCTGCACAACCGCCTGCGCGGCGACATCAACGGTCGCTACGCCGAACTCGGCGAACTGCTCGATGACGCTGGCGACCACGCGCAGGCGACCGATCGCGTCCGCCGCCTGATGTTCCTCGAAAAACTCCTGCACGAAATCGACGACGCGCTGGCGTCGCTGGAAGAATAAAAATGGCCTTGTTTCAAATTGCCGAGCCGGGCGAGTCGGCGGCACCCCACGAGCACAAGCTGGCGATCGGCATCGACCTCGGCACCACCAATTCGCTGGTCGCCACCGTGCGCAGCGGCATCGCGGTCTGCCTGAACGACGAGCAGGGGCGGCCGCTGCTGCCGTCGATCGTCCGCTACCGCGCCGACGGCACCGTCGACGTGGGCTACGACGCGCAGACCCGGCAGGCGGTGGACCCGCGCAACACTATCGTTTCGGTCAAGCGCTTCATGGGGCGCGGGCTGAAGGATATTTCGCACGTCGAATCGATGCCCTACGACTTCGTCGAGGCGCCGGGCATGGTCAAGGTCCGGACCGTGGCCGGGGTGAAAAGCCCGGTCGAGGTGTCCGCCGAAATCTTGAAGAGCCTGAAGCTGCGCGGCGAATCGGCGCTCGGCGGCGACCTCGTCGGCGCCGTCATCACCGTGCCCGCCTATTTCGACGACGCGCAGCGCCAGGCCACCAAGGATGCCGCCCGGCTGGCCGGCCTCAACGTCCTGCGCCTGCTCAACGAACCGACCGCTGCCGCCATCGCCTACGGGCTGGACAACGCGGCGGAGGGCGTCTATGCGGTCTACGACCTGGGCGGCGGCACTTTCGACATTTCCATTCTCAAGCTGACCAAGGGTGTCTTCGAAGTGATGTCCACCGGCGGCGATTCGGCGCTCGGCGGCGACGACTTCGACCACCGCATCTTCTGCTGGGTCATCGAGCAAGCCAGGCTGCAGCCGCTGTCGCCGGAGGACGGACGGCTGCTGATGATGCGCTGCCGCGAGGCCAAGGAATTCCTGACCAACAATCCGGAAGCGCCGATCACCGCCCGTCTGTCCACCGGCGAAATGGTCGATCTCAAGCTGGATGTCACCACTTTTGCCGGCATCACCCAGACGCTCATTTCGAAGACCATCCAGCCGGTCAAGAAGGCCTTGCGCGACGCCGGCCTGCGCGCCGAGGACGTAAAGGGCGTCGTCATGGTCGGCGGCGCGACGCGCATGCCGCAGGTGCAGAAGGCGGTCGGCGATTTTTTCCGCCAGGAACCGCTGACCAACCTCGACCCGGACAAGGTGGTCGCACTCGGTGCCGCCACCCAGGCCAACCTGCTGGTCGGCAACAAGACCGGCAAGGACGACTGGCTGCTGCTCGACGTCATTCCGCTGTCGCTCGGACTGGAAACCATGGGCGGCCTGACCGAGAAGGTCATCCCGCGCAACGCGACGATCCCGACCGCGCGCGCCCAGGAATTCACCACCTTCAAGGACGGCCAGACGGCGATGGCAATCCACGTCGTCCAGGGCGAGCGCGAGCTGGTGTCCGACTGCCGTTCGCTGGCGCGCTTCGAGCTGCGCGGCATTCCGCCGATGGTGGCCGGTGCGGCGCGCATCCGCGTCACCTTCCAGGTCGATGCCGACGGCCTGCTTTCCGTCTCCGCCCGTGAACAGACGACCGGTGTCGAAGCCAGCGTCACCGTCAAGCCATCCTATGGCCTGTCCGACGACGAAATCGCCGGCATGCTCAAGGATTCGATGGAACACGCCCGGGACGACGCGATGAACCGGGCGCTCAAGGAAGCGCAGGTCGAGGCGCTGCGCATGATCGAGGCGACCGAGGCGGCGCTCAAGGAAGATCCGCACCTGCTCAGCGAAGCCGAAATGGCGAAGATCGTCGCCACCATCGGCAAACTGCGCGAAACGATGGCCGGCGACAACCGCCGCCTGATCAACATCGCCATGGACGACCTCGGCTACGAGACGCAGGCTTTCGCCCATCGCCGCATGGACCAGAGCATCAAGAAAGTGCTGTCCGGCCGCAAGGTCGATGACATCAAGATGGGAGAAGAGGCATGACGCAAATCATCGTGCTGCCGCACGTGGAGAACTGTCCCGACGGCGCCGTGATCGAGGCAGAAGAGGGCAAGTCGATCTGCGAAAACCTGCTGGAAAACGGCATCGAGCTCGAACACGCCTGCGAGATGTCCTGCGCCTGCACAACCTGCCATGTCATTGTGCGCGAGGGCTTCAATTCGCTCGACCCCGCCGAAGACGAGGAAGAGGACCTGCTCGACAAGGCCTGGGGACTGGAGCCGAACTCCCGTCTCGGCTGCCAGGCGATCGTGCGGTCGACCCCGCTGGTGGTCGAAATTCCGAAATACAGCATCAACATGGCGAAGGAGGGCCACCGCAAATGAAATGGACCGACATCAACGACATCGCCATCGAACTGAGCGATGCGCGCCCGGATACCGACCCACTCAAGGTCAACTTCGTCGATCTGCGCGACTGGGTGATGGCCCTGCCGGACTTCGACGACGACCCCAAGCACTGCGGCGAGAAGATCCTGGAAGCCATCCAGCAGGCCTGGATCGACGAGGTTTCGTGACGAGCGGCTTGTGAAAACCCGCGATTTTCCCGGGCGCGGCAGCCAGCTCAACGTTCTCGGCGGCCCGTTGCTGACCTGCTCCGACCGCCCGCTGACCGGCTTTTTCCGCGACGGCTGCTGCAATACAGTGGATGAGGATTTCGGCAGCCATACCGTCTGCGTGGTGCTGACCGCCGAGTTCCTGGAGTTTTCAAAGGCGCGCGGCAACGATCTGTCGACGCCGCGCCCTGAATTCGACTTCCCCGGCCTGCAGCCCGGCCAGCGCTGGTGCCTGTGCGCGGCGCGCTGGCTGGAAGCCTACAAGGCTGGCAAGGCGCCGCAGGTGTCGCTCAACGCCACCAACCAGGCGGCGCTGGAAATCGTGCCGCTGGAAGCGCTCAAGCAGTTCGCCGTCGACCTGCACTGAAGCCGCTACCGTCTGCTGCGGTCGACCGCTGAAAAACGGCGATTTTCAGTCGAACAGGTTGAGCAGCGAATCCAGTCCGCCGAAATTGATCGCGACATCCGCCTTGGCGCGGGTCGCCGGCTTGGCGCGGAAGGCGACCGAAAGCCCGGCCTGGGCCATCATCAGCAGGTCGTTGGCGCCGTCGCCGCAGGCAATGACCTGATTTTTGTGCAAACCCAGCTCGTCGGTCAGGCGGGCCAGGTGATGGGCCTTGGCGGCGGCATCGACGATGTCGCCGACGACGCGGCCGGTCAGCTTGCCGCCGGAGATTTCCAGTTCGTTCGAGGTGGCGAAGTCGAAGCCGAGCTCGATGCGCAGGCGCTCGGTGAAATAGGTGAAGCCGCCGGACAGGATGGCGGTGCGCAGGCCGGCATTTTGCGCCGCTTCCAGCAACTCGCGGGCGCCGGGCGAAAGCAGCAGGCGCTCGCCATAGACGCGCGCCAGCACCCGGGCATCGAGCCCGCCGAGCAGGCCCAGCCGGCGGCGCAGGCTTTCGCGGTAGTCGATCTCGCCGCGCATCGCGGCTTCGGTCACGGCCGAGACTTCGGTCTTCTTGCCGGCGAAATCAGCCAGCTCGTCGATACATTCGATGGTGATCAGCGTCGAATCCATGTCGAAGGCGATCAGGCCGAAATCCGAAAGTTTCCTGCCGGCTTCGACGAAGGCCCAGTCGAGCCTTTCGGCGTCGATCAGCGGGATCAGCGCGTCGAATTCCGGCGTGCGAACGGCATCGGCGACGCGTACGACCTGCGGCGGGCAGGGCGTTGCGGTCGACGCGCCGGTGGCGGCCAGAATGCGTTCGAGCAGGAAGGTGGGCAGCGCGCCGCCCTGGATGACCAGATTCATCGCCGGGGAATCAGCCCAGCCGTTCCGGCAGCACGTCGCGCAGCAGCACGGCGGCGTCGCGAATCATCTTTTCGGTGGTTTCCCAGTCGACGCAGCCGTCGGTGACCGAGCAGCCGTACTTGAGCTGGCTGAGGTCGGCCGGAATGGGCTGATTGCCGGCTTCGATGTTGGATTCGATCATGACGCCGAGCAGCGACTTGTTGCCGTTACGGATCTGGTTGACCACGTCGGCCATGACCAGGGGTTGCAGTTCCGGTTTCTTTGAACTGTTGGCGTGCGAGCAGTCGACGACCAGGTTGGCCGGCAGCTTGGCTTTGACCATGGCCTGTTCGGCGACGGCGACTGAAACTGTGTCGTAGTTCGGCTTGCCGTCGCCGCCGCGCAGCACGACGTGGCCGTAAGCGTTGCCGGCGGTGCGCACGATGGCGACGCGGCCGTCGTTGTTGAGACCGAGGAACGAGTGCGGACGCGAGGCCGACAGGACGGCATTGGTGGCAACCGTCAGGTCGCCGCTGGTGGCGTTCTTGAAGCCGACCGGGGTGGACAGACCGGAGGACATTTCGCGATGCGTCTGCGATTCGGTGGTGCGAGCGCCGATGGCGGTCCAGGTGATCAGGTCGCCGTAGTACTGCGGCCCGTATGGGTCGAGCGCCTCGGTACCGGCAGGCAGGCCGAGTTCGTTGACCTGGAGCAGGAACTCACGGGCTTTCTCCATGCCGATATTGACCTGGAAGGAATCGTCCATGAACGGATCGTTGATATAACCCTTCCAGCCGACGGTGGTCCGGGGTTTCTCGAAATAGACGCGCATGATGATCTGTAGCGTGTCGCCAACTTCGTCGGCCAGCTTTTTCAGGCGACGGGCATAGTCGAGACCGGCCACCGGGTCGTGGATCGAGCAGGGGCCGACGACGACGAACAGGCGGTGGTCCTTGCGGTCGAGGACCTTGCGCAGCAGGTTGCGCCCATGGCTTACCGTCCTGGCGGCCTTTTCGGAGAGCGGCAGGCGGCCATGCACCTCGGCCGGGGTCGGCATGGCGTCGAACGCGGTTACGTTGATGTTTTCGAGTTTCTGGGTCATTTGGTCAGCTCGCGAATCATGTCCTTCACTGCGGCGACCTTGTCGTTCAGGGTCGGGCAATGGCGTAAGAGTGAAATTTTATCCTGTCCGGCCAGCTTATAGCTGCGGTTCTTCTGAATCAAATTGATGATCCTGATCGGCTCGATAGGCGGATTCTTCGCGAACTCAGGGCCGAACTGCAGGGAGATCTGGTCGTTGGTGGCATCCAGCTTCTGCACCAACAGCGGCTTGACCAGCAGGCGCAGGCGATGCGTGGCGAGCAGCGATTGCGCCTGCAGGGGCGGTTCGCCGAAACGGTCGATCAGTTCTTCCTGCAGGGCGTCGATGTCTTCGGCGCTTTCGCAGTTGGCCAGCCGCTTGTAGAGGGTCAGGCGTTCGTGGACGTCCGGGCAATAGCCGTCGGGCAGCAGGGCCGGCGTGCGCAGGTTGATTTCGGTGCCGATGCCGAGCGGCTGCGTGAGGTCGACGGCTTCGAGGTGCTTGCCCTGCTTGAGCGCGGCCACCGCCCGGTTGAGCATGTCGGTGAACAGGTTGAAGCCGACTTCCTGCATCTCGCCCGACTGGTTGTCGCCCAGCACTTCGCCGGCGCCGCGGATTTCCAGGTCGTGCATGGCGAGGAAGAAGCCGGAGCCGAGCTCTTCCATCATCTGGATCGCTTCCAGGCGCTGTTTCGCCTGCTTGGTCATCGCCTTCTCGTCCTGCACCAGCAGGTAGGCGTAGGCCTGGTGGTGCGAACGGCCGACACGGCCGCGCAGCTGATGCAACTGGGCGAGGCCGAATTTCTCGGAACGGTTGATCAGGATGGTGTTGGCGTGCGGGTTGTCGATGCCGGTTTCGATGATGGTCGTGCACAGCAGCAGGTTGGCGCGTTGGCCGGTGAAGTCGCGCATGACGCGCTCCAGCTCGCGCTCGTTCATCTGGCCGTGGCCGATGACGATACGCGCCTCGGGCACCAGTTTTTCGAGCTTTTCACGCATGTTGTCGATCGTGTCGACCTCGTTGTGCAGGAAATACAACTGGCCGCCGCGCTTGAGTTCGCGCAGCACGGCTTCGCGGATGATGCCGTCGGAGAAGCGGGAAACGAAGGTCTTGATCGCCAGGCGTTTCTGCGGCGCGGTGGCGATCACCGAGAAGTCGCGCAGGCCTTCCATGCTCATCGCCAGCGTGCGCGGGATCGGCGTCGCGGTCAGGGTCAGTACGTCGACCTCGGCGCGCATCGATTTGAGCGTCTCCTTCTGCCGGACGCCGAAGCGGTGTTCCTCGTCGATGACGACGAGGCCGAGACGGTTGAACTTCACATCCTTGCCGATCAGCTTGTGCGTGCCGATGATGATGTCGATCTTGCCGTCGGCCAGTTCCTGCAGGGCCTGGGTCGATTCCCTGGCGGTCTTGAAGCGGGAGATTTCGGCGATCCGCACCGGCCAGTCGGCGAAGCGGTCGGCGAAGGTCTGGTAATGCTGTTCGCAGAGCAGGGTGGTCGGGCAGAGCACGGCGACCTGCTTGCCGCCGGCCACCGCGCAGAAAGCAGCGCGCAGCGCGACTTCGGTCTTGCCGAAACCGACGTCGCCGCAGACCAGGCGGTCCATTGGCTTGCCGGAACGCATGTCCTCGATCACCGCGGCGATGGCTTGCGCCTGGTCGTTGGTTTCCTCGAAGCCGAAGCCGTCGGCGAAGGCCTCGTAGTCGGATTCCTTGAAGGCGAAGGCGTGGCCCTGGCGGGCGGCGCGCGCGGCGTACAGCGCCAGCAGTTCGGCTGCGGTGTCGCGCGCCTGTTCGGCGGCCTTGCGCTTGGCCTTTTCCCACTGGCCGGAACCCAGCGTGTGCAGCGGTGCGCTTTCCGGGTCGGCGCCGGAGTAGCGCGAGATGACGTGCAACTGTGCTACCGGCACGAATAGCTTTGCGTCGTTGGCGTAATGCAGTTCGAGGAATTCCTGCTCGCCGAGGCCGAGATCCATGCGCACCAGGCCGCGATAGCGCCCGATGCCATGGCTTTCATGCACCACCGGATCGCCGACCTTCAGTTCGGTGAGATCCTTCAGCCAGTTGTCGAAAGTGGCCTTTTTGGCCGCCTCGCGCCGGGTGCGGCGTGGCGTGCCGGCGAACAGTTCGGTTTCGGTAATGAAAGCCAGATCGTCCAGCGCGAAACCGCCGTGCAGCGGGCCGATGCCGATCGCCAGCCTGGCATCGCTCGCCAGAAAGCCGGCCAGATCGACGCTGGCGACGGGTTTCAGGCCGTGTTCGGCGAACATTGCGGCCAGCGTTTCGCGGCGGCCGGCGGTTTCGGCCACCAGCAGGACGCGGCCCGGGAAGCCGGCGACGTGGTTTTTCAGCGCGCCGAGCGGGTCGTCGCTCCTGCGGTCGACGGCGATATTGGGCAGTTTTCCGGTCGCTTCACCATTTTTGCCCGCCATGGCCAGTCGACCGTAACCCTTGGCGGCCGTGAAAAACGCTTCGTCGGTCAGGAACAGTTCTTCCGGTGCCAGTAGCGGCCGTGCCTTGTCGCCCTGCAGCAGGTTGTAGCGCGAGCGGGTGTCGGCCCAGAAAGCGGCAATCGCCACCGGTGCGTCGCCGTGGGTGACGAAGACCGCATCCTTCGGCAGGTAGTCGAAAATGCTCGCCGTTTCGTCGAAGAACAGCGGCAGGTAATACTCGATGCCGGCGCTGGCGATGCCGGTCGAAATGTCCTTGTAGATGCCCGATTTCGCCGGATCGCCCTCGAAACGCTCGCGGAAGGCCTGGCGGAAATGCGTGCGTCCCTTGTCGTCCATCGGGAATTCGCGCGCCGGCAACAGGCGCACCTCGGGCACCGGATAGACCGTGCGCTGGGTATCGACGTCGAAGGTCTTGATGCTTTCGATCTCGTCGTCGAACAGGTCGAGCCGGTAGGGCAGTTGCGAGCCCATCGGGAAGAGGTCGATCAGCCCGCCACGGATCGAGTATTCGCCGGGCGACACCACCTGCGTGACGTGGGCGTAGCCGGCCAGCGTCACCTGGCTGCGGAACTTCTCGGCGTCGAGCTTCTGGCCCTTCTTGAACTCGAAGGTGTAGGCCGCCATGAATTCCGGCGGCGCCAGGCGATTGACTGCGGTCGACGCCGGCACGAGGAGGATTTCCACCTCGCCCTGCAGCGCGGCCCACAGCGTGGCCAGGCGCTCGGAAACCAGATCCTGATGCGGCGAAAAGTGATCGTAGGGTAGCGTTTCCCAGTCCGGCAGCAGACGCACCTTGAGGCCGGGCGCAAACCACGGAATTTCGTCCAGCAGGCGCTGCGCGTCTGCGGCGCTGGCGGTGACGACCGCCAGCGTGCGCCCCTTGTTCCGGCCGGCCAGTTCCGCCAGCGCCAGCGCATCGGCAGACCCGGCCAGAGATGGCAGGTCGATGCGGGCGCCTGGCTTGGGCAGGGCAGGGAGGGAAAGCAGGGCGCAGGGCAGTGACACGGCGTGGAGAAAGCGAGGTGGGGCGACGATTATAGCCGCTTCGCGCCGGCTGCCCGAGGCACGCCCTTGCCGGCCGGAGACCGCGATGAAATACTTGAACGGGTATCAGGCTCATGAATTCTGGCATTGCGCATGAACGACCTGCTTTCCTATCGCTTACTCGCTGATGCCGTGCTCGCGCTGCACGTCGCCATCGTCGTGTTCGTGGTCGGCGGCCTCGTTCTCGTCATCGTCGGCAACCTGTTTGGCTGGCGCTGGGTCAACGCCCCGTGGTTCAGGCGTGTCCATCTCGCCACCATCGCCGTCGTCGTCGCCGAGGCCTGGCTGGGCGCGACCTGTCCGCTGACAACGCTCGAAATGTGGCTGCGCGCCCAGGCGCGGGCAACGACCTACGAAGGCAGTTTCATTGAATACTGGCTGCAACGTCTGCTCTATTACGACGCCCCGGCCTGGGCGTTCGTCGTGGCCTACACGTTGTTCGGGCTGCTGGTGGCGGCCGCGTGGTGGCGCTTCCCGCCGCGCCGGCGCCGTCATCGGGATTAAAGGGGTTTGGCTCGGATCAAGTGTTGCCCTGTCGCGGTCGACACCCAAAATAGGGCAAAAACCACTTCCTGTTTTGGCAACAGTCAAGCCGCCTGAGCCAGACCAAAATGCACTTCGACGTCAAAAGGACGAGTTCTGATCGTTTTCGGAAGCGCGGCGAAGGCGGCTCAGACCGCCTTTGTTCGCTCTTGGGTCGCCAACGCCGGAAAAGTCCATCCCCAGCCGGTTCATCATGGCTAAAATCTGCCAATCCGATGGCGGATCGGCTCCAAAGTCAAACAAGGAGAATCCCTTGAAAATCCACTGTTTTTTCCCCGCGCTGCCTGTCTTTTGTTTAGCTGTCGGGCTGGTCGCCAGTCCGACTGTCACAGCGGCGGATGTGCCCTTGGTCGTGCCTGCCGATAGTACGATTCCCGCCGGCCCGGAGGGAGATGCCATTCGTTTGGGCAGGCAGTTGATGAACGACACGCGCAAGCAGTTGCCGCGCAACGTGGGTAACGGGCTGAACTGTTCGAGTTGCCACATCGCCGGGGGAACGCAGGCGAATGCCGGTCCGTATGTCGGGCTGATGGCGCTTTTTCCGATGTACAACGCGCGCGATGGCCGGGTGATTTCCTTGCAGACGCGGATCAACGATTGTTTCGAGCGCTCGATGAACGGCCGTCCGCTGGCCTGGGATTCGAAGGAAATGAATGCGATGCTGATGTACATCCGCTGGCTGTCCACCGGTGTGCCGGTCGGCAGCCAGGTGGCCGGGCGCGGCATGGGGCAGGTGGATGCTTCGCTGAAGCCGGATCGGGTGCGCGGGGCGACGATCTACGTGGCGAAATGCGCCAGTTGTCACGGCCCGCAAGGGGCGGGCACACCGGATGGCAGCGGTGGCTATGTATTCCCGCCCGTTTGGGGCAAGCAGTCGTACAACACGGGCGCAGGCATGGCGCGAACCGAAACGGCGGCAGCATTCATCAAGAGCAAGATGCCGATGGGCCAGCCGGATTCCTTGAGCGATCAGGATGCCATCGACGTGGCCGATTATGTGGCGCATCAGCCACGGCCGGTGTTTGCCGGGGGCAAGCCGGCCGGGCAAGCCAAGCGCCGCTGATTGCCGGGAGCGTGGGGATGCTCATGGCAACTGGAGGGCAGGCCCTGTGTATTCCGCAATCAGGACAATGTCGCTGGCTGCAACGGCGGAAAATGCGCTACTGGATAGCGCAAAAACGAGCACGGCGAAGTCAAACCATCGTTTCATAACGCCTCCGTTTTGCGATAGCCGGATCATTTTGGGTAGCATCGGGTTGCACCCTGTCGCGGTCGACCACAGAAAAAGGGCAAAAACCAAAACCGCGCCTTATGCGCCCAGATGCACCGGAATCCGCCGCGGACCGAAGGCCCGGCCGTCGTGCCCGAGCACCTTGCCGAAGCGGCCGGCGATGGTGGTCTGGCAGTGCGGGCAGCGGCCCTCGGGGTCGAGGTCGTAGCGGCGGATGTCGTACCAGTCGCGGACGATCAGCGCGGCCTTGCAGTTCGGGCAGAAGGTGGTGCCGCCTTCGCTGTCGTGGACGTTGCCGGTGAAGACGTGGTGGAGGCCGGCGTCGAGGGCGATGCGGCGGGCCTGGGTGAGGGTGGCGGGTGGCGTCGGCGGCAGGTCGTCCATCTTCCAGTCGGGGTGGAAGGCGGTGAAGTGGAGCGGCACGTCGGGGCCGAGTTCCTTGTAGACCCAGGTCGCGAGTTCGTTGATCTCCGGCGCGCCGTCGTTCTGGCCGGGAATCAGCAGGGTGGTGATCTCCAGCCAGCAGTCGGTTTCGTGGTGGATGTAGGCGAGCGTGTCGAGCACCGGCTGCAGGTGGCCGACGCACAGCTTGTGGTAGAAATCCTCGGTGAAGGCCTTGAGGTCGACGTTGGCGGCGTCCATGACGGCGAACAGTTCGCGCGCCGGTGCCGGGTAGATGTAGCCAGCGGTAACGGCGACGTTGCGGATGCCCTGTTCGCGGCAGGCGAGCGCGGTGTCGATGGCGTATTCGGCGAAGATGACCGGGTCGTTGTAGGTGTAGGCGACGGCGTCGGCGCCGTAGCGTTTCGCTGCCCGGGCGATGGTCTGCGGGCTGGCTTCGTCCATCAGGCGGTCCATGTCCTTCGACTTGGAAATATCCCAGTTCTGGCAGAAACGGCAGGCGAGGTTGCAGCCGGCGGTGCCGAAGGAGAGGATGCTGCTGCCGGGGTAGAAGTGGTTGAGCGGCTTCTTCTCGATCGGGTCGATGCAGAAGCCCGACGAGCGCCCGTAGGTGGTGAGCTGCATGGCGCCATTGACCATCTGGCGCACGAAACAGGCGCCGCGCTGGCCTTCGTGCAGCTTGCAGTCGCGCGGGCAGAGGTCGCATTGCACGCGGCCGTCGGGCAGGGCGTGCCACCAGCGACAGGGGTGGAGGGTTTCGCTCGCGGTCATGGTGCCGCCTCCTTCCATTTCCTGACGGTGTAGCGTTCGAGGCGGACATCCGGCCCCCAGTAGCCGGCCGGCAGCCCCGCCTTCTGCTTTAGACGGGCCATGAAGCCGGCCGGTTCAGGCAGTTGTTCCCAGACTTGCGGCAGAAAGGTGGCGCGCCGGTTGCCGGCCAGGAAAATCACGCCGTCGATGTTCGGACGCAACCGGGCGAGGGCATCGGCTTCGTCGCGGAAAACCAGCGGTTCCGGCGGTGTCAGCAGCGAGACCTCGACGCGGGTGAGCGGCCATTCGTCGGCGCTCAGCGGTTCGAAGCGCGGGTCGCGGAAGGCGGCGCTGCGGGCGTTTTCCTGGACGTCCTGCATCAGCGGGCGCCAGGCTTCGAGGCTGCCGATGCAGCCGCGCAGGTCGCCGTGTTGGGTAAGGGTGACGAAGGTGGCGCCCATTTTTGCCAGTTCCGGCAGGTCGACCGCAACCGGCGCGGCGGGCAGGCCGAAGCGGGCGGCGATGGCGTTGCGGGCCAGCGTCAGCAGGGTGGTGCCGAGGTCAGGCATCGCTCGCCTCCGTGAAGCTGAAAGCGGCGTAGCCGACGACGCGTTGTTTGTCGCCGGCGGTGTCGCCCGAATTGCAGCGGTGGATCAGGTGCGGCACCAGGCCGCGCTGGCGGGCGGCGAGCAGCAGGCCGTTGACCGGGTAGGCGCCGCAGGCCTGTTCGGGGCGGATGTGGGTGTCGAGTTGCAGGATGTGGGCGCAGGTGTCGCGGTCGACCTGGTTGGCGGCGGCGTAGGTGAGGAAGTGCGATAGATCGGAACTGATGACGATCAGCGTTTCCGGCCCGCCCCACAGTAGGTCGAGCACTTCGGCGACGGCCTGCGGGGCGGCGTGGCCGACGGCGAGCGGGACCAGCGTGAAGTCGTCGAGCGCGCGCTGCAGGAAGGGCAGGTGGACTTCCAGCGAATGTTCGTCGGCGTGCACCCGGTCGCTGAAGACGATCTGCGGCAGCCTGGCCAGCGCGGCGATCGCCGGCCGGTCGAGCGGGACGCTGCCGAGCGGCGTCGCGAAGGCATCGGTTTCGGGCAGCGCGAGGCCGTCGACCGCGACGCGATGCGTCGGGCCGAGCAGGACGACGCGGCGGATGCTGTTCCGCCACGGCGCCAGCGCCGCGTAGGCCATGGCGGCGGTGGAACCGGAATAAATATAGCCGGCATGGGGCACGATCAGCGCCTTCGGCTGCGCCATGTCGGCGGCGGGCGCCGCGGCCAGCAGGCGGTCGACGGTGGCGGACAGGACGCCCGGGCTGCCCGGGTAAAAGGCGCCGGCGACGGCTGGGGGACGGGTCGGGATCATGATCGACTCCTTAGACGAGCAACAGTCCGAGTGCCATGCCGCCGCCGATGGCGAGCAGGCCGGGCAGGGTATGGCGCGCCAGTCGGCCGCCGCCGATGCTGACGACCAACCCGATCTTGAACATCAGGTTGGACATCAGCGCCAGCGTCACGGCGATGACGGCCTCGCCGCGCGGGACTGTTTCGAGGTTGTAGAGGCGCAGCGTGGACAGCACGCTGGCGTCGGCGTCGGTCAGGCCGGAGGCCAGCGCGACGATGTAGAGCCCCTTGTTGCCGGCGATGTCCTGCAGCCAGGCCGAAGCGAGCAGGACGATGGCGTAGAGCAGGCCGAACGAGACGGCGATGCGCAGTTCGGTCGGGTTCTTGACTTCCGGCATCGGCAGTTCGCCGGCGGCGCTGAGGATCTTCCAGCCGTAGAGCGCCATCGCCACGCCGGGCACGATGCCGCAGGCGAAGACGGTGGCGATCGGGGCGACCAGCGTCGGCGCGACGACGCCGGCGACCAGCCCGAGGCGGATCATCACCATGACGTTGGCGATCAGGATGACGATGCCGGCCATGCGCACCAGGTCGGGATGGTCGCTGGCGTGGCGCGAGAACATCATGGTCGTTGCGGTCGACGACGCCAGACCGCCGAAAATGCCGAGCACCGCCGCGCCATGGCGGGCGCCGATGATGCGCAGCGCCATGTAGCCGGCCAGCGCGAGGCCGGAGATCAGCACCACCATCCACCAGATCTGGCGTGGATTGATCGCGTTGAAGGGACCGAAATCCTGGCTCGGCAGGATCGGCAGGACGACCAGCGAGAGCACCGCGAACTGCAGGATCGAGTTGATGTCGCGCGGCGTCATGCGGTCGCTGATGTTGCGCAACTCGGCCTTGAAATAGAGCAGCACGGTGGTCGTGATGGCCAGCATGACGGCCAGCGTCGCGTAGCCGAACCAGACCGCGGCGCCCAGGCCGTAGGTGACGATGATCGCCGCCTCGGACGTGAAACCGCGGTACTGCTCTTCCTGGCGCGACGAGAAGTTGGAGGCAACCATGGCCAGCGAGATGACCAGCAGGCCGGTGACCAGCGCCCACGGGCCGCCAGTCTTCTCGCCGAGCAGCGCGAACAGGCAGCCGAGCATGGCGACCAGCGCGAAGGTCCGCAGCCCGGCCGCCGAATCCGGCCGCCGCTCGCGCTCCATGCCGACCAGCAGGCCGATGCCCAGGGCGGTGCCAAAGGCCTGAACCGGCTCGGCCAGCTCGGGAACCAGGAAGCTCATGCGTTCTCTCTCTCCAGGCTTTATTCAGTAAAATTAAGCCATGCCACGCCATTACGCAATCGTTCCCGCCGCCGGCAGCGGTTCGCGCTTCGGCGCCGAGAAGCCGAAACAGTACCTGAGCCTGCTCGGCCGGCCGCTGATCTTCCATACACTGGCGGCGCTGGTCGCCTGCCCGGACATCGACCGCGTCTGGGTGATCCTGGCGCCGGACGACGCCGAGTGGGGAACCTACGACTGGTCGGAACTCGGCCCCAAGCTGGAAACCGTCCGCTGCGGCGGCCCGACGCGCGCCGACAGCGTGAGCAACGGCCTGCAGGCAGCGGCGATGGTCGCCGCCGCCGACGACTGGATCCTGGTGCATGACGCCGCGCGGCCCTGCCTCAGCGGCGACATGCTCGCCGCGCTGTTCGCCGACCTGGCGGACGATCCGGTCGGCGGCATCCTCGCCGTGCCGGTCGCCGACACGCTCAAGCGCGCCGACGCCGAACAGCGCGTCGCCGCCACCGAGCCGCGCGACGGCCTGTGGCAGGCGCAGACGCCGCAGATGTTCCGCTACGCCCTGCTGCGCGAGGCGCTGGAAAAATGCCGCGCGGTGACCGACGAAGCCGGCGCCGTCGAGGCGCTCGGCCGCCAGCCGCGCCTGGTGTGCTGCGACGCGACCAATCTCAAGGTGACCTATCCGGCCGACCTGGTCCTGGCGGCGATGATACTCAGGGGGCGCAAATGAATTTCCGGGTCGGGCAGGGCTACGACGTGCATCGGCTGGTCGCCGGCCGTAAGCTGATCCTCGGCGGCGTGGAAATCCCGCATGAAACGGGGCTGCTCGGCCATTCCGATGCCGACGCCCTGCTGCACGCCATCACCGACGCGCTGCTCGGCGCCGTCGCGCTCGGCGACATCGGCCGCCATTTTCCGGACACCGACCCGCGCTACCAGGGCGCCGACAGCCGCGTCCTGCTGCGCGCCGCCGTCGCCCTGCTGGCCGAACGCGGCTGGCGCCCGGTCAATGTCGACGCGACGCTGATCGCCCAGCAGCCCAAGCTGGCGCCGCACGCGGCGGCGATGGTGGCGAACGTCGCGCTCGACCTCGGGATTGCCCCCGATTGCGTGAACATCAAGGGCAAGACCAACGAGAAGCTCGGCTACCTCGGCCGCCAGGAGGCGATCGAAGCGCAGGCCGTGGTCCTGGTCGAGCGTGCCGGCTGATAGACCGCCTGCTGCGCGGCCGGCGACGGCGCGCGTCTTCTTCGCCCTGTGGCCGCCGCCGGCGGTCACCGACCAACTGGCGGCGCTCGCCGCAGACCACGCGACCCGCGCCGGCGGACGTGCGACGCGGCGCGAAACGATCCACCTGACGCTCGCCTTCCTCGGCGACGTTGCGCTCGAACGCCTGCCGGCGCTGAACCAGGCCGCCGCCACGGTGCGCGCCGACGCCTTTGACCTGACGCTCGACCAGCTCGGCATCTGGCGCCACAACCGCATCTTCTGGGCGGGTTGCGCGGCACCCGCCGGGCTGTCGGCGCTGGTTTCGGCCCTGCGGGAAGCGTTGACCGCAGCCGGCTTCAAGCTGGCGGACGGCGAGCGCAAGTTCAGCCCGCACGTCACGCTGGTGCGTAAGGTCGCGCTGCCCTACGCGCCCCTGCCGGCGTTCGCGCCTCTTGACTGGCGCTGCGCGAAATTCGTTCTGGTGCGTTCGAGCGTGTCCGAGCAGGGTTCGAGCTACCGGACAGTCGGCGAATTTCCGCTCGGTAACGGCCCGCTCTAATTCCGGATGCCGATCACCAGCCGCGCCAGCAGGCCGCCGCCGGGGTTGGGCAGCAGGTCGAGGCGGCCGTCGTGCAGGCGGGCGATGCGCTCGACAATGGCCAGCCCGAGACCGGTGCCGCTGGCGTTGCTGCGGGCGCTGTCGAGCCGGGTGAACGGGCGTTTCAGGCGGTCGGTTTCGCCGGCAGGGATGCCGGGGCCGCGATCGCGGACCTCGATCCAGATTTCGTTCGCGTGACGGAGGGCGGTGAGGGATGGCTCGCCGCCGCCGTATTTCCAGGCGTTGTCGATCAGGTTGCCGATGGCGCGGGTCAGGGCGCGCGGGCGCAGCGGCAGCACCGGCAGGCGGTCGCGGGCGAACTTCAGCGGGCGGCCGAGCTGGCGCTGCCGTTCGTCGATGCCGGCCAGCAGTTCGCCGAGGTCGGTGTCGACCGGGTCCTCGCCGAAATTGGTGCGGGCGTAGTCCATGAACTGCGCGATGACCCCCTCCATCTGCTCGATGTCGGCGACGACGGCCTGACGCGCCGCATCGTCGGCGACGCTCATTTCGGCTTCGAGACGCAGGCGGGTGAGCGGGGTGCGCAGGTCGTGCGAAATGCCGGCGAGCACCTCCGAACGCTCCCTTTCGTTGCGCTCGAGATCGCTGGCCATGGTGTTGAAAGCGCCGGCCAGCAGCCGCATTTCCTCGGCGCCGGTCTCCGGGAGCGGTTCCGGCCGGTGGCCGCGGCCGACGGCCTTGGCCGAGCGCGCCATGGCCTTGAGCGGGCGGCTGATGCGCGAGGCGATCAGCCAGGCGACGGCAAGCGCCAGAACCAGCGCCAGCAGGCCCCACAGCAGCCACTGGCCGGCGATGCTGCGCATCGCCCGCTCGCGCGGCAGGATCAGCCAGTATTCGTCGTCCTCGCGGTCGTCGAGGCGGAAGCTGACCCAGAAGCCGGCGACACCGTCCACTTCCGCGGCGATCCGCGTATGCGGCCCGAGGCGGGCGGCCAGCTCGCGCTGGATCAGTTGGTTGAAGCGCGAATCGGGCATCGGCTCGATGCGGTCTTCGGTCTCGGCCGGCAGCAGGCGGATGCCTTCGCGGGTCGACAGTTCGTTGAACAGTTCGAGGCGCTTTTCGGGCGCCGCGGCGAAAAGGGCGGCGCGGATCAGGTTGACTGCGGAAGCCGCCAGCTGCGCCGTTTCACGGGCGCGCGGCTCGGCCTCGATGTAGCGGAAAACGCTCAGCCAGGCGGTGGTGGTCAGGACGACGAGGGCTGCCAGCAACAGAAAGGTGCGGGCCAGCAGCGTGCGGGGAATCATTGCCGCTCGGCACCATCCGGCACGAAGACGTAACCGAAACCCCAGACGGTCTGGATGTAGCGCGGCTGGGCTGGGTCGCTCTCGATCAGCTTGCGCAGGCGCGAGACCTGGACGTCGATGGCGCGGTCGAACGGCCCCTGTTCGCGGCCGCGGGCCAGCGCCATCAGCTTGTCGCGCGACAGCGGCTGGCGCGGGTGCTGGAGCAGTACCTTGAGGACGGCGAATTCGCCGGTGGTCAGCGGCAGTTGTTCGTCGCCGCGCTTCAGGCTGCGCGCCGCGAGATCGACCTCGACGCTGCCGAAGCGGATCGTTTCCTCCTCGGCTTCCGGCGCGCCGGGCGGCGGCGCGATCTGGCGACGCAGCACGGCATGGATGCGGGCGAGCAGTTCACGCGGGTTGAAGGGCTTGGGCAGGTAGTCGTCGGCCCCCATTTCGAGGCCGACGATGCGGTCGACCTCCTCGCCCTTGGCCGTCAGCATGATGATCGGCGTCGTGTCGCCGGTGCCGCGCAGGCGGCGGCAGATCGACAGGCCGTCCTCGCCGGGCAGCATCAGGTCGAGGACGATCAGGTCGAAATGGTCGCGTGCGCGCGTGCGATCCATTTGCGGCGCATCGCCGACGGCCTTGACCTCGAAACCCTGTTCGCTCAGGTAGCGGACCAGCAGGTCGCGCAGGCGACTGTCGTCGTCGACGACCAGCAGGCGGTGTTGTCTGTCGTTCATGGGGCGAAGGATAATCCGGCGGTTGCGGGGGGACAGGAGGGCAATGGTAACAAGCTTTTTCGCCGCCGGCGGGCGAAACAAGTTGTTACAAAGCGCCGGGGCGCCGTTGCAGGGCGCTCCCGCAAAGCAGGGCACAATGCCTCCATGCTCCATGAAAGGATGTCGAACATGTTCCCGTGGCGAATCGCCGCTCGTCTGTTGCTCGCACTGACTGCCCTGACGGCCTTCGCCGGCAGCGCGTCGGCGCAGATGCCGCCCGACCAGCGCCGGCAGATGCGCCAGGAGATGCGCGACTACTGGCGGCAGGCGCCGCCGGACGACCGCCAGCGCTACCGCGAGAGTCGCCGCGACGGCTGGCAGGGAATGCCGCAGGACGACCGCCAGCGCATGCGCGACGAAATGCGCGGCCGGCGCGACACCTATGGCCCCCCGCGCGGCGGCAATCCGTATGGGGGAGGCAACCCCTATGGCGGTGGGAATCCCTATGGCGGTGGCGGCGGCCAGCACGGCGGGCGCCGCTGAACGCCGCATGCCTGGCCACCGGGCCGCTCCGGTAAAATGCCGGGCATGAAATTACTGGCCCTCGAAACTTCCACCGATTCCGGTTCCTGCGCCCTGTTGCTGGATGGCGACGTCAGCGAGAGCTTCTGCCCGCCCGGGCGCCCGCATTCCGAAACCCTGCTGCCGCTGGTGCGCGAGTTGATGGCGGCGCATGGCGTGACCTTCGGCCAGCTCGACGCCATCGCCTTCGGTGCCGGCCCCGGCGCCTTCACCGGCCTGCGCGTGGCGTGCGGCGTGGCGCAGGGTCTGGCGGTCGCCGCCGGGCGGCCGGTGGTACCGGTCTGCGGGCTCGAAGCGATGGCGGCGACGGCCGGCGCGCCCAAGGTGTTCAGCCTGCTCGACGCGCGCATGGGCGAGGTCTATGCGGCGGCCTACGAGCGCTGCCCGACCGGCCTCGAACTGCAGGGCGAAATCCGCCTCGGCGCGCCGGAGACGCTGGCATTGCCGTCGGGCGCGGGCTGGGTTGCCTGCGGCAATGCGCTGGCGGCCTATCCCGTGCTCGCCGGGCGCCTGCGGGAAGCCGGCTGTGCCCTGCAGCCCGCGGTGCTGCCGCAGGCCGCCGCGATCGCCCGCCTGGCCGCCGCTCATCTGGCGCGCGGCGCCGCGATCGACCCGGCGCTGGCGGCGCCGCTGTACGTCCGCAACAAGGTGGCCAAGACGATCAGCGAGCGCCTCGGCGAAGGTGGCAAGGCGTGAGCGTCTCGCCGCCGGTGCATGCGCCGATGACGGCGGACGACCTCGATGCCGTGACGGCGCTCGAGGCCTCGCTGCAGGATTTCCCGTGGTCGCGCGGCAACTTTGCCGACTCGCTGCAAGCCGGCCATGACGTCCGGATTTGCCGCTCGGGCAACGACCTGATCGGCTTCGCCGTCGTCATGCCGGTGCTCGACGAGGCGCACCTGCTCAATATCGGCGTCGATCGCCGCTATCAGGGACAGGGGCATGGCGCCCGCCTGATGCAGCGGGTGATCGACGATGCGCGGGCCGGCGGAGCGCAGCGCCTGCTGCTGGAGGTCCGGTGCTCGAACCGCCAGGCGATCGCCTTCTACCAGCGCTTCGGTTTTGCACGGATCGGGCTGCGGCGCGGCTATTATCCGGCTGCCGCCGGGCGCGAGGATGCGCTGGTTTTCGACAAGGAACTGCAATGAGCCTGACCCGCGAACAGATGCTGGCCGAAATGGGCATTGCGCCGATCTGGCGCCTGCGAGAGGCGGAAACCGCCGCGCCGGCCGCAGAAACGGTGGATGCGCCGTCCCGCTCGCCGGAAGTCGTGGCGCCGGCCACCGTCGCTGCGCCATCGGCAGCGGTTGCGGTTGCGGTCGACGCCCTGGAATGGCCGGAATTGGCCGCCCGGGTCGCCGCCTGCCAGGCCTGTCCGCTCTGCGAACAGCGCAAGCAGGCGGTGCTCGGCGTCGGCGACCTGCATCCGGACTGGCTGTTCGTCGGCGAGGGGCCGGGCGCCGAGGAGGACGTCAAGGGCGAGCCTTTCGTCGGTCAGGCCGGCAAGCTGCTCGACAACATGCTGGCGGCGCTCGACCTGGCGCGCGGCAACAAGGTTTACATCGGCAATGCCGTCAAATGCCGGCCGCCCGGCAACCGCACGCCGGAAGCCGCCGAGATGGCTGCCTGCCGGCCCTGGCTGGAGCGCCAGATCGCGCTGCTGCGGCCGAAGGTTATCGTCCTGCTCGGCAAGGCGGCGGTGCATGCGGTGCTGCACGAGGACAAGTCGCTGGCCTCGCTGCGCGGCCGGCGTTTCGAGTACCAGGGCATCCCGGTGGTCGTCACCTACCACCCGGCCTACCTGCTGCGCAACCTGCCGGAAAAGGCCAAGGCCTGGGAAGACCTGCTGTTCGCCCGGCGCTGCCTGCGCGAGGCGACGGCAGCCGGCAGCCGGTTGCCGTTTTAGGCCGGCAGCTCAGTGGTGCGCGCTGTCGTCGAGATGGCGGACGTCGTCCTGTTCGCGCTGGTTGGCGAAGTGGCGCCGGCGGATCAGGTACATCAGGCCGCTGACGCATAGGCCGAACAGGGTGACGACGACGTAGATCGAGACGTCGTTCTTGATCATGACGTAGTAAAGCCCGGTCATGACCAGAATGGACAGGTTTTCGTTGAAGTTCTGGACGGCGATCGAATGCCCGGCACCCATCAGGATATGGCCGCGGTGCTGGAGCAGGGCGTTCATCGGCACGACGAAGAAGCCCGACAGGGCGCCGATGACGATCAGCAGCGGCACGGCCAGCCGGATATCGTGCACGAAATTCATGACCAGCACGATGATGCCCATGGCGATGCCGAGCGGAATGACGCGCACCGACTTGCGCAGGGTGATGAACTTGGCCGCGGCGACCGCGCCGAGGGCCACACCGACCGCGACGACACCCTGCAGCATCGACGATTTGGAGAGGTCGAGCCCGAGCGATACCTCGGACCACTTGATGACGATGAATTGCAGCGTGGCGCCGGCGCCCCAGAACAGCGTGGTGACCGCGAGCGAAATCTGCCCCAGCTTGTCGCGCCAGAGCAGGGTCAGGCAGTGGTTGAACTCGTGGACGAGGTAGATCGGGTTCTTCTTCAGCGGCTTGTGGTCGACCCCGGTATCCGGGATGTAGAGATTGAAGAGGGAGGCGATGAGATAGAGGAGGCCGATGATGGCGATGGCCATTTCCCCGGTCGTGTCGATGCCGGTATCGATCACCGGGAAGTCGAAGGAAAGGAGGCCACCGGCGATGTCCGGCCGGATCAGCATGCCGCCGACCACCACGCCGAGGATGATGGCACCGACCGTCAGGCCCTCGATCCAGCCGTTGGCGACGACCAGCAGGCGGTGCGGCAGGTATTCGGTCAGGATGCCGTACTTGGCCGGCGAATAGGCGGCGGCGCCGAGGCCGACCACGGCGTAGGCGAGCAGCGGATGGACCATGAAGAACATCATCGCGCAGCCGACGATCTTGATCGCGTTGCTGATGAACATGACGCGCCACTTGGGCATCGAGTCGGCGAAGGCACCGACGAAGGCGGCGAGCACGACGTAGGAGACGGTGAAGAAGGTCTTGAGCAGCGGCTCGTATTCGGCAGGTGCCTGCATCTCGCGCAGGGCGGCGATGGCGGCTATCAACAGGGCGTTGTCGGCCAGCGCGGAAAAAAACTGCGCCGCCATGATGATGTAGAAGCCGAAAGGCACTTGGGCTGTTGTCTCGTTATAACTTTGGCCGCAGGTTATACCACGGAATTGCGACGGCGCAAGCGCGCCCCTGTCGCGGTCGACGGCCGGAAACAGGCGATTTTGCCGGTTCCGGACGGGCGGCCGGTGGCCAGCGGCGCACCGGATGTGATTGAATGGCAGGGACGATCGACAAGGAGAAAAACGATGGCGGACCGGCGCCTGCAGGTCTTTCATGCCGTTGCCAGACATCTCAGCTTCACGCGGGCGGCCGAAGCCCTGTTCATGACGCAGCCGGCGGTCACCTTCCAGATCCGCCAGTTGGAGGAGCAGTACGCCACCCGCCTGTTCGAGCGCCGGCACGGCAGCATATCGCTGACGCCGGCCGGTGAGCTGGTGCTGTCCTACGCCGAGCGGATCCTCGCCCTCGGTGACGAGATGGACACCCGGCTCGCGGAAATGACCGGCGAGATGCGCGGGCAGTTCCTGATCGGCGCACCGGCGACGGTTGCCGAATGGCTGTTGCCGCCGCTGCTCAGCGAGTTCAACGCGCAATACCCGCAGGTCAGGGTGCGCCTGATCGTCGCCAATTCCGAAAGCATCGCCAGCCGTGTTGCCGAACGCACCCTCGATCTCGGGCTGACCGAGGCACCGGCGAAATTGCCCGGCCTGAGCGGCGAAGTCTGCCGCGAGGACGAGCTTGCGGTGATCTGCGCCCCGGAATACCCGCTGGCCGGCCTGCCGCAGGTCGGCGCGAAAGCACTGGTCGATTACGAATACATAGCGCGCGAACCGGGTTCGGGAACGCGCGAAATCACCGATGCCTGGTTCCGCGCCAACCGGGTTCCCGTCGAGGAGCTCAAGATGCTGATGGAACTGGGCAGTCCGGAAGCGCTCAAGGGCGTCGTGGCGACCGGGCTCGGCTTCGCCATCGTTGCGCGCGAGGCGGTCGCCCGGGAAACGCAGTGCGGGACGCTGGTTGCCGTGCCGCTGAAGCCGCCGCTGCGGCGCAGCCTCTACCTGATGCAGCGCGACGATCGCTTCAGCTCGCGCCTGGTCACCACCTTCGTGCAATTTGCCCGGCAGAAACTGAGAGAATCGGCACCATGACGACTTCGCGCCCTATTCGCGCCCGCATTTTTCGCGCTGCCTTGCAGCACAACTATCGTGTGGCCCGCCGCCTGGCACCGGCCGCCCGGGCATGGGCGGTGATCAAGGCCAACGCCTACGGCCACGGCCAGTGGCGGGCGGTGGATGCGCTGCGCGAGGAAGCCGACGGCTTCGCCGTCCTCGAGTGCGAAAACGCCGCCGCCCTGCGCGAGGCCGGCATCACCCAGCCGATCCTGCTGCTCGAGGGCATCTTCAGTGCCCGCGATGCGCGGGCGGTCGGCGAATACGGGCTGACCACGGTCGTCCATTGCCTCGAACAGCTGGCCTTGCTGCTCGACTCGGTCAAGCCAGGGATACCGCTGGCGATCTGCCTCAAGCTCAATACCGGCATGAACCGCCTGGGGCTGAATGCGGTCGACCTGCGCCGGGCGCGCGAAATCCTGGCCCCGCTTCCCAACGTCGATCTGACGCTGATGACGCATTTCGCCGAGGCCGATGGCGAACGCGGGGTGGCGGAGCAACTGGCCCGCTTCCGGGAAATGGCCGGCGACTGGCAGGGGCCGGTGAGCCTCGCCAATTCGGCGGCCATCCTGCGCCACCCGCAGACGCATGGCGACTGGGTGCGGCCCGGCATCATGCTCTACGGCGCCAGTCCGTTCGCCGACCAGAGCGCCGCGGAGCTCGGGCTGCAGCCGGCGATGGCGCTCGAAAGCGAGATCATCGCCGTCCAGCAGCTGACGCCCGGCGACCGCGTCGGCTACGGCGGCACCTTCGTCGCCGCGCAGCCGATGCGCATCGGCGTCGTCGCCTGCGGCTACGCCGACGGTTACCCGCGCCACGCGCCGAGCGGCACGCCGATCGCCGTCATGGGACAGCGGACGCGCACCATCGGGCGGGTGTCGATGGACATGCTGGCCTGCGATCTGACGGCGATTCCCGAAGCCGGCCTCGGCGCACCGGTCACGCTGTGGGGGAACGGGCTGGCCGGGCAGGTGCCGGCCGACGACGTCGCCGCCGCGGCCGGTACCATCGCCTACGAACTCTTCTGCGCGCTGGCGCCGCGGGTACCGGTCGATTTTGTCGATTAGGCGCGCCGGCGGCGTGGTGTATCCTCCGCGCATCATGGCAAAAGCAAAGTCGATCTACAGTTGCACCGAGTGCGGGGCGACGAGCCCGAAATGGCAGGGGCAATGCCCCGGCTGCGGGGAATGGAACACCCTGGTCGAGAGCGTGGCCGAAAAGGCGAGCGGCCACCGTTTCGAATCGCTGGCGCCGGTGGCGCGTCTGCGCAATCTCTCGGAAATCGAGGCGCGCGAAACCGAGCGCATCCCGACCGGCATCGCCGAGTTCGACCGGGCGCTGGGCGGCGGGCTGGTTTCCGGCGGCGTGGTGCTGATCGGCGGCGATCCCGGCATCGGCAAGAGCACGCTGCTGTTGCAGGCGCTTTCCGTGCTGTCGTCGGCCTGCAAGGTGCTCTACGTCAGCGGCGAGGAATCGGGCGAGCAGGTGGCGCTGCGGGCGCGCCGGCTGGGGCTCGATACCCGCGCGCTGCAACTGATGGCCGAAATCAACCTGGAACGGATTCTCGCCACCCTGCAGGGCGAAGCCCCCCAGGTGGCGGTCATCGACTCGATCCAGACGCTGTGGTCGGAACAGCTTTCCAGCGCCCCCGGCTCGGTCGCCCAGGTGCGCGAATGCGCCGCCCAGCTGACGCGGCTGGCCAAGCAGAGCGGCATCACCATCGTCCTCGTCGGCCACGTGACCAAGGACGGCGCGCTGGCCGGCCCGCGCGTGCTCGAACACATCGTCGACACCGTGCTCTACTTCGAGGGCGACACGCATTCCAGCTTCCGGCTGGTGCGGGCGGTCAAGAATCGCTTCGGCGCGGTCAACGAACTGGGCGTCTTCGCCATGACCGACAAGGGGCTGAAGGGCGTCAACAACCCGTCGGCGCTGTTCCTGTCGCAGCATGGCCAAGACGTTGCCGGTTCCTGCGTGATGGTGACGCAGGAAGGCACGCGGCCGCTGCTGGTCGAAATTCAGGCGCTGGTCGACGCCGCGCACGGCAATCCGCGCCGCCTGACCGTCGGCCTCGATGCGCAGCGCCTGGCAATGCTGCTGGCGGTGCTGCATCGCCATGCCGGCATCGTCTGCTTCGATCAGGATGTCTTCGTCAATGCCGTCGGCGGCGTCAGGATCGGTGAACCGGCAGCCGACCTCGCAGTCCTGCTGTCAATCATGTCATCTCTGAAAAACAAACCGTTGCCGTCGAAACTTATAGTGTTTGGTGAGGTTGGACTGGCCGGCGAAGTGCGCCCGGCGCCGCGTGGGCAGGAGCGTCTGAAGGAAGCCGCCAAGCTCGGCTTTACGCGGGCGCTGATTCCCGAGGCGAATCGCCCGAAGCAAGCGATCGCCGGCATGGAGGTCATCGCCGTCAGGCGCGTGGAAGAGGCGGTGGCCAGGATACGCGAGATCGAATAAGCTGCGCCGAACCGATATCTCCGACATGTTCAATCTAGCCCGCTATTTCTCGATCCTCAGCCTGATCCTGATCGGCTTGGCCGCCGGCCTGCTTGGCCTGCTGTACCGCGAGGTTTCGGTCCACCAGATGACCTCGCTGGCCGAAGACCGCAACGTCGCCCTGGCGCAGGTCCTGAAAAACGTGCTCGGCGCGCCGCTGAACGGCCTGATGGCGGCCTCGGTCGGCCAGGACGCCTCGATGCTGCAGGAATCGGACGAGTCGCAGGCGATGCAGCGTGGCGTGAAGGCGCTGATGGGCGGCACGGCGGTAGTCAAGATCAAGATCTATAACCGCCTCGGCGTGACCATCTTCTCGACCGACCCGTCGCAGGTCGGCGAGAGCAGCCTCGCCAACCCCGGATTCAAGGCCGCGCTCGGCGGGCAGGTCGTCAGCGACCTGACGCGCCGCGACACCCTGGACACCTTCGAGGGGGTTCGTTCCGGTATCGACCTGCTGGCCACCTATATCCCGATTGCCGGCGACGCCAAGGCGATCGAGGGCGTCCTGGAGCTCTATCAGGATGTTTCCCCGTTCATGGCGTCGCTGCAGCGGATGCTGTGGATCGTCACGACGGTCGTCGCCGCGGTGTTTGCGCTGCTCTACCTGATGCAGTTGCTCGTCGTCCGTCGCGCCCAGGGTATCCTGCACGATCAGGCGGAGCGCATCGAGGCGGCGCGCAGCACGCTGGAAATTCAGGTCGACGCGCGAACCACGGAGTTGCGGCGCTCCAACCGCCAGCTGGAAGACGAGGTTGCCGAGCGGCGCCAGGCCGAGAGCAAGCTGAATTATCTCGCCTACCACGACCCGTTGACCGGGCTGGCCAACCGCCGTTATTTCCTCGAGCGCCTGGAAGCCAGCCTGAGCGACGCCGTCGCCAAAGAGGGCCGGGTGGCGGTGCTCTTCATCGATCTCGACCAGTTCAAGCAGGTCAATGATTCGCTCGGGCACGGCGTCGGGGACGAGTTGCTGGTCTCGGTGTCGGCTGCGCTGTGCGAGCATGTTCGTCTGATTGACATGATCGCCCGCCTGGGCGGCGACGAGTTCATCTGCGTGATGGAAGCGGTGCGCAGCGAAGATGAGGTCGCCATGCTCGCGCAGGAGGTGATCGCCGCCTTCGATGCGCCTTTCCGCATCGGTGGCCACGATCTTTTCCTGACCGCCTCGGTCGGCATCAGCATCTTCCCGAACGACGGCACCTCGGTCGGCGAACTGCTGCGCAACGCCGACACGGCGATGTACCGCGCCAAGGCGCTGGGGCGCGGCCATTACCATTTCTATACCCCGGAAATGACGCGCGACGCGCAGGAGCGGATCCAGATCGAGATGCTGCTGCGCCGGGCGCTGGACAGCAGCGAACTGTCGGTCCATCTGCAGCCGCAGGTCGAGGCCCGCAGCGGGCGCCTGGTCGGCGCCGAGGCGCTGGTCCGCTGGGAAAGCCCGGAGCTCGGCAACGTGCCGCCGGCGCGCTTCATTCCGCTGGCCGAGGATTCCGGCATCATCATCGCCCTCGGCACCTGGGTGTTGCGCGAAACCTGCCGCCAGGTCATGCGCTGGCAGGCGAGCGGCTTCGAGTTGCCGCAGGTTTCGGTGAACCTGTCGGTCAAGCAGCTTGAACGCCCTGAATTCGTCGGGACCCTGCTCGAAATTCTCGACGAAACCGGCATCGAACCGGGGCGGCTCAAGCTGGAAATCACCGAATCGGTGGTCATGGCCGTGGACGACGCCTTTTCGCTGCTCGACCGCCTGCGCCGCATCGGCATCAGCCTGGCGCTCGACGACTTCGGCACCGGATATTCCTCGCTCTCCTACCTGAAGATGCTGCCGGTCCAGCAGCTCAAGATCGACCGCTCCTTCGTCGTCGGCATCGGCACCAATCCCGAGGACGAGGCGATCATTCGCTCGGTCATGGCACTGGCCCAGAGCCTCGATTTCGAGGTCGTCGCCGAGGGCGTCGAGACCGCCGAGCAGGCGGCCTTCCTCAGCGAATCGGGGTGCCACCAGTTGCAGGGCTTCCTGCACGGATCGGCCGTGGCGCCTGCCGAATTCCGGGCGCGCTGGGCCAGCCTGCCGCGATGAACGGCCTCGCCTGGCGCCTCCTGGGCCGGGAGCTGCGGTCCGGGGAATTGCGCCTGCTGCTCGCCGCACTCGTGGTCGCCGTGGCTGCGGTCACAGCGGTCGGCTTCTTTGCCGATCGCGTACGGCTGGCGCTAGAGCAGGAGGCGCACCAGCTGCTCGGCGGCGATCTGCTGCTGGTCGCCGATCATCCGTGGCCGGCGACGATCCGCGACGAGGCGGTCCGGCGCGGCCTGCAGACCGCCGACACGGCGATCTTCCCGAGCATGGTGCTGGGCGGCGGGCATGCCCAGTTGGCCGACATCAAGGCGGTCAGCAGCAGCTACCCGCTGCGCGGGCGGTTGGGCACGGCGAACGGCACCACCGACAAGGGCCCTCGGCCGGGCGGCGTCTGGCTCGACGAACGGCTCGCCAGCGCCCTGCAGGCCGGGCCCGGGCAAGGCGTGCAGCTAGGGCAGAGCGGCCTGCCGGTGGCGGCGATCCTGACCCTCGAACCGGATCGCGGGATCAATTTCTTCACCCTGGCGCCGCGCCTGATGATGCATCTCGACGATCTGCCGGCGACCGGCCTGGTGCAGCCGGGTTCGCGCCTGACCTATCGCTTCCTCGTCGCCGGCGAGGCGGCCGCCGTCGCCGGGTTCCGCAAGTGGGTCGAGCCGCGTCTGGCCCGTGGTGAACGCCTCGAGGATGCCAGCAATGCGCGCCCCGAGATCCGCACCGTCATCGACCGCGCGCAACGCTTTCTCGGCCTCGCCACGCTGTTGACCGTGGTGCTGGCGGCCGTCGCCGTCGCCCTCGCGGCACGCCGCTACATGCAGCGTCATCTCGACGCCTGCGCCGTGATGCGTTGCCTTGGCATCACGCAGTCCGGCCTGATCCGCCTGCACGCCGGGCTGTTCGTCTGGCTGGCGCTGCTCTCCGCGCTGCTCGGCTGCCTGCTCGGATTCGCCGCACACTTCGTGCTGGTTGCCTGGCTGGCCGACCTGCTCGCGCTGCGCCTGCCGGCCGCCGGCTGGCGGCCGCTGGCCGAAGGCGGGGCGGTGGCTGCGGTGTTGCTGTTTGGCTTCGCCTTTCCGCCGCTGCTGCAGCTGAGCAAGGTGCCGACCCTGCGCGTGCTGCGCCGCGAGCTGGGGCCGCCCAAGCCTTCGCTGCTCGGCGGATACGCGCTCGGCATCGCTGCGCTGGCCGGTCTGTTGCTGCTGGTGGCGGGCGATTTGCGGCTCGGCGCCTACGCCATCGGCGGCTTTGCCGGCGCGCTCGCGGCCTTCTGGCTGCTCGCCCGGCTGGCCTTGCGCCTGGTGGCCGGTTTGCGCCGCGGCGGTATCGGCTGGCGCCAGGGGTTGGCCAGCCTGGAGCGGCACGCGGCTGCCAATACCTTGCAGATCGTTGCCCTGGCGCTCGGCCTGATGGCCATGCTGCTGCTGACGGTGACCCGGGGCGAATTGCTGGCGGCATGGCAGAAGGCGACGCCGGCCGACGCGCCGAACCGCTTCATCATCAACATCCAGCCCGAGCAGCGCCAGCCGGTGGCCGAAGCGCTTGCCGCCGCCGGCATCGAGGCCGAACTGTCACCGATGGTGCGCGGACGCCTGATGCGGATCGACGGGCATCCGGTCAGCGCCGCCAGCTATCCGGATGACGAGCGCGCCCAGCGCCTGATCGAGCGCGAATTCAACCTTTCCTGGCGCGCCGATGCGCCGCCCGGCAACCGGATCACGGCCGGCCGCTGGTTCGCGACGGAGGATGCCGGCAAGGTGCTGGCGTCGGTCGAGGAAGGGCTGGCGAAAACCCTCGGCATCAGGACCGGCGACGAGCTGGCCTTCGTCATCGCCGGGCAGGAAACGCGGGTCCACGTCAGCAGCCTGCGCAAGCTGGACTGGGATTCGATGCGCGTCAATTTCTTCGTCCTGACGCCGCCCGGCGTGCTCGACGGCGCACCGGCCAGCTACATCACCAGCTTTCACCTGGCGGCTGACCAGGCGACGCTGGCCCAGGACCTGGTCGCCCGTTTCCCCAACCTGACGCTGATCGACGTCGCCGCCATCCTGGCGCAGATCCAGGCCATCATGGGGCAGGTAGCGCGGGCGGTACAGTTCATCTTCCTGTTCACGCTGCTGGCCGGCGCGGTCGTGCTGGTTTCCGCGCTGCTCACGGCCTTCGACGAACGGCGCTACGAACTGTCGGTGATGCGGGCGCTCGGCGCCGGGCGCGCCCAGTTGCGCCAGTCGCTGCTCGCCGAACTGGCGGTGGTCGGGGCAATCGCCGGGCTGATCGCCGCCGCCGGGGCGGCGGTAGTCGGCCAGTTGCTGGCGCGCAACGTGTTCCAGCTGGAGATGCCCCTGGATGTCTGGCTCTTCCCGCTGGCGACGCTGGCCGGCGCGCTGCTGGCGGTGAGCATCGGCTGGCTGGCGGTACGCCGCCTGCTGGCGACGCCGCCGTTGCTGGCCCTACGCGCCGGCGCCTGAAACGTCGCCGGCGGGCAGGGGTGCCCACGGTAGAATCTGTGGTTTTCAGTCCGACCGAGGAAATGCCGGTGAAAAGTACAACAATCCGGGTGGCGCTCGTGCTTGCCTGCCTCAGCTTCAACGCGCCGGCAGCCGACGACATCGCGGCGGGAACGATCAAGACCAGCAAGGGCGACGTGACCGTCGAGCATGCCGGGAGGCGCTTGCCGGGCGTGGTCGGGACGCCGGTGTTCGCTGCCGACAAGGTGCGCACCGGGGCTGACGGCGCGGTCGGCGTGACCTTGCGCGACAACACGCTGCTGTCCGCCGGCCCGAATTCGCTGTTCGTGGTGGACAAGTTCGAGTTCGACAGCACGACCAACGCCGGCGCCGTATCGGTCGGCATCCGCAAGGGAACGCTCGCCGTCTCCACCGGCAAGATCGCAAAGGAGACGCCGGAGTCGATCGACTTCCGGACGCCGACTTCGGTGATCGGTGTCCGCGGCACCGAGTTCGTCGTCGAAGCGGGGAGCGGCAATGAGGATTGACCATCCCGGATGGCCGCTGATCGTTGCTGCCGGCGTGCTGCTCGGCGGCTGCGTCAGCGAGCGCGTGGTCCTGCTGCCGGCGCCGGATGGCCGGCCGACGGCCGTCATCGTCCGCGATGCGCAGGGCGAAACGCTGCTCGACAAGCCGTTCGCCGCTGTTCAGCGGCGGGCCGGCAGCGCCAGCGCATACAAGTCGTCGGCGGCGGAGGTCGAGGAGAAGTTCGGCGCCGCACTGGCGGCGCAGCCGAAGCGGCCGCGCAGCTTCACGCTTTACTTCGCGGGCGGGGCCGAGGCACTGACGCCCGAGTCGGATGCCGAACTGACTGCCATCAAACACGAAATCGCCAGCCGGCCGGCCGCCGAGGTGACGGTCATCGGGCATACCGACACGGTGGGCGGGCTGGAGGCGAACGACAAGCTGTCGCTCAGGCGCGCGGCAACGGTGCGCGAAATCCTGATCGCCGCCGGCGTGCCCGGCGAGAAGATCGAAACGGCCGGGCGCGGCGAGCGCGAGCCGCTGGTGAAGAGCGGCGACGAAGTTGCCGAAGCGAGGAACCGGCGGGTCGAAATCAGCATCAGGTAGGCGGTCGACCGCACCAGACGGCAAGCAACAGGGTCAGGTCGTCGAACGGCGCCTGGCCGGCTTCGAAGCGACGGACGGCATCGCGGATCGCCGTCGCCCGCTCCGCCAGTGGCGCCCGCGAACTGCCGGCGAGCAGCGCGGCGGCGAGGCGGCCGGTGCCGAACATCTCCCGCCCGTCGCTGGCTTCGCTGATCCCGTCGGTAAACAGGCAGAGCAGGTCGCCCGGCAGCAGTTGCAGGCGGGCGCTGGCGAACGGGTAATTGGCCAGCGCGCAGAGCGGCGGACCGGCGATGCGCGCGATGTCGAGCGGCCGCACGGCGCCCTGGCGCAGCAGCAGCGGCGCGTCGTGGCCGGCGCAGACGAATTCGAGCAGCCCGCTGTCGGCATCGAGAATGCCGATGAAGGTCGTCACGAACTGGAATTCCGGGTTGTCGCGATTCAGTTCGCGTTGCAGGTCGCAGACGGCCTGGCCGAGATCGTCATGACGCCGCGTCAGGGTGCCGGCCAGGGTCTTCGAAATGGCCATGAACAGGCTGGCCGGAATGCCCTTGCCGGAAACGTCGCCGATGGCCAGGCACAGGCGGCGTTCGTCGAGCATGAAGCAGTCGTAGTAATCGCCACCGATGGCGCGCGCCGGTTCGAGCAGCGCGGCGACGGCGAAGCGAGTTTCGCCGGCGAAACGACTCGACGGGTCGGGCAGCAGTCCCATCTGGATGCGGCGCGCGGCATCGAGTTCGCCGTCGATCCGCGCGGCGGCCTCGCGGCTCGCCTGCAACTGGGCTTCGGCCTGGCGCCGCCGGGCGTCGGCGGCTATCAGGGTGGCGCTCAGGAGGGAAATGAAGACCGGGGCCAGCAGCGGCACGAGCGACAGTCCGTCGAACAGCCAGCGGCCGGCGGCGAAGGCGAAATGGCCGGCAGCCAGCAGCAGCCCGATCAGCGCGACGAAGGCCAGGGTGGCGTAGCGCGGACGGAGGACGGGCACCGCGACGATCAGCAGCAGGCCGCCAAGCAGCAGGGCGGCCATTTCGACCTGCGGCATCCAGGCCGGGCGGCGCAGCGCGGTGCCGGCCAGCAAGCTTTCGATGATCTGGGCATGGATGTCGACGCCGGGAAGCAGTTCGCCGAGCGGGGTGACGGTGGCGTCCTGCAGGCCGGTGCTGTTGAAGCCGATCAGCACGAAGCGCGACGTGAACGTCTCCGGCGGGTAGGCGCCGGCCAGCACGTCGGCGGCCGAGAGGTAGTAACTGGCCTTCGAACGCCCGTAGTGGAGGAGCAGTTCGCCGTTGCCCTGGGTCGGCAGCGCATAGTCGCCGACGCGGATGCCCTGCATGCCGTGCGGCCCGGCTTCGATAGCCACCTGTCCGCCGGCGCCGAGCGCGACGCGCACCATTTCCAGCGGCAGCGAGAGGAAGGGCTGGTCGCCGACCAGCGCCAGCGTCGGCACCCGCCGCAGCACACCGCGCTCGGCGGTGGACCGCATGCCGTCCAGCGTGGCGTTGACCAGCCCGGCGCCGGCGGCGCTGCCTTCCAGCAGGGTCAGGCTGGCGATCGCGGCGGGGAAGCGCGTCAGGGCCGCGAGCATCGCCGGGTCGCCGGCGGCCAGCGCCGGCAGCGGTCTGGACGGCTGGCGCGAACCCGGCAGCGCATTGGCGACGCCGATCACCGCCAGCACCGTCGGACCGCCGGCCAGCGCCGCGGCAAGCTGTTCGTCCGGCCCGGGCAGGCCGGCAAAAGTGGCGGGCGGCAGGGTGGGAAAGCGCTCGGCGAGCGCCGGCGGGGCGAAGCGGTCGCGTTCGGCGAAAACGATGTCGATCCCCAGCGCGTGCGGCCGGCCGGCCAGGATCCGGCTCGTCAGGTCGGCCATCAGGTCGCGCGACCACGGCCACTGGCCATGCCTGAGCAGGCTCGCGCTGTCGATGCCGACGACGATTACCGGCTCGCCGTCGCGGGTGCGCGGCATCTGGCGCTGGTAGCGGTCGAACTGGGCGTTGCGCAGGGGGGGCAGGGGTGTCGCATCGAAATTCGCCAGCGCCAGAACGGCGAGCGCGAGGAAGAGCAGGGGCAGGGCGCGCCCACGCCCGGCCTGGAGCAGGGCGAGAAGGAGGTGTCTCGGTTGGCTCGGAATCTGGCGCTCCCTTGTCCCGTGCGGGATTACCGCCGGCGATGCGATGCGGCCGATTATGCCACGCATGGCGCGGCCGACGGCTCAGGTAAAATAGGCCATGGATTCAATTCAGCAAGCTACCCGGCCGCTTTTCGGCTACCGCAAGTTCTGGGCGCAGCGTTTCGGCCCGGCGCCCTTCCTGCCCATGTCGCGCGCCGAAATGGAGGCCCTGGGCTGGGATTCGTGTGACGTCGTCCTTGTCACCGGCGACGCCTACATCGACCACCCGAGCTTTGGCATGGCGCTGATTGGGCGGCTCCTCGAAGCGCAGGGTTTCCGCGTCGGCATCATCTGTCAGCCGGACTGGAATTCGGCGGCCGACTTCAAGCGGCTCGGCAAGCCCAACCTGTTCTTCGGCGTCACGGCCGGCAACATGGATTCGATGGTCAACCGCTATACCTCCGACCGCAAGATCCGCTCCGACGACGCCTACACGCCCAATGCCGAACCGAACAAGCGCCCGGACCGCGCCGTTACCGTCTATGCCCAGCGCTGCCGCGAGGCCTATCCCGGCAGCAACGTGGTGATCGGTTCGATCGAGGCCAGCCTGCGCCGCATCGCCCATTACGATTACTGGTCGGACAAGGTGCGGCGCTCGGTGCTGCCTGATTCGAAAGCTGATTTGCTGGTTTTCGGCAATGCCGAACGGGCCATCGTCGAACTGGCGCATCGTCTGGCCAAGGGTGAAAAGATCGCCGAGATCCGCGACCTGCGGGGCACAGCCTTCATGGTGCCGGCCGGCTGGCTGCCTTCCGATGAATGGGAAGCGATGGATTCGACCTCGGTCGACACACCGGGGCCGCTGGTCAAACACGCCGACCCCTACGCCATGGAAATGGGCACTTCCGGGCCGTCGACCGCAACCGCCCCCGGCGAGCATGCGGTACGCATCGTTTCCCGTGCCGAACGTCTCGCCGCGCGCAAGGACAAGCGTGCCCACACCGTCGTCCGCCTGCCGTCCTACGAACAGGTCAGCAACGACCCGGTGCTCTACGCCCACGCCTCGCGCACGTTCCACCTCGAATCCAACCCCGGTAATGCGCGGGCGCTGGTCCAGGCACACGGCGAGCGCGACGTCTGGCTGAACCCGCCGCCGATCCCACTGACCACCGAGGAACTCGACAAGGTCTACGAACTGCCCTACGCCCGCCGGCCGCATCCGGCCTACGGCGAAGCCAAGATTCCGGCCTGGGAAATGATCCGCTTCTCGGTCAACATCATGCGCGGCTGCTTCGGCGGCTGCACCTTCTGCTCGATCACCGAGCACGAAGGGCGCATCATCCAGAGCCGCTCGGAAGACTCGGTGCTGCGCGAGATCGAGGAGATGCGCGACAAGACGCCGGGCTTCACCGGCATCGTCTCCGACCTCGGCGGGCCGACCGCCAACATGTATCACCTGAAGTGCAAGGACGAGAAGATCGAGTCGGCCTGCCGCCGCCTGTCCTGCGTCTATCCGGACATCTGCGAAAACCTCGGCACCGACCATTCACAGCTGATCTCGCTCTACCGCAAGGCGCGCACCTTGAAGGGCGTCAAGAAGGTGCTGATCGGCTCCGGCTTGCGTTACGACCTCGCCGTCCGTTCGCCCGAATACATCAAGGAACTGGTGACGCACCACGTCGGCGGCTACCTGAAGATTGCCCCCGAACACACCGAGGAAGGCCCGCTGTCGAAGATGATGAAGCCGGGCATGGGCGCCTACGACCGCTTCAAGCAGTTGTTCGACCGCTTCTCGCGCGAAGCCGGCAAGGAACAGTACCTGATTCCCTACTTCATCGCCGCCCATCCCGGAACCAGTGACGAGGACATGCTCAACCTCGCGCTGTGGCTGAAGAAGAACAATTTCCGCCTCGACCAGGTGCAGACCTTCCTGCCGACGCCGATGGCGCTGGCGACGACCATGTACCACAGCGAGCGCAACCCGCTCAAGAAGCTGCACCGGCAGGGCGGCGAAGTCGTCGGCACCGTGCGCAACGGTCGCCAGCGCAAGCTGCACAAGGCCTTCCTGCGCTACCACGATCCCGCCAACTGGCCGTTGTTGCGCGAGGCGCTCAAGGAAATGGGGCGCGCCGACCTGATCGGCAACGGCAAGAAGCAGCTGATCCCGGCCTGGCAACCGGCCGGCACCGGCCCCGCCCGCAAAAGCCCCCCGATCCGCCGAACTGCCCCGGAAAAGCGCCCGGTGCGCGAGCACCGGCAGCGGCTGTCGGGAAAATAATTCCAATTGGGTTTGACGCCATCCCCCAACCTGATGATACTTGCGCAAAAAATCCGTTCAAGGCAATGCGCGAACATCCGGCACCCGCACACGCCGCATTCGCTCCATTGGCTGACGACGCATGATGCCGGGAGTGGGGATGCGAAACGAGCGAGACGACAACAGACGTGGACATGATCGCCGGGTAGGCGAGCGAAGGCGCAACGGCGGTCACCGGATCGATATCGGTCTGCTGCGTGGTACGCAACACCTGCCGACCTGGGAGGACCAGCGCTCGCAATACCTGACCCGCCTCCTCTTTTGCTGTCTGGCCGTGGCCTATTTCAATGTCGGCGGCGAAGCCCAGATCCGCCCGTGGGCCAGCCTGTGGCTGGTCAATGTCGTCATGTCGCTGTACGCCGTCGAAATTCTCGGCTTCATGTGGCATGCCCAGCGCCAGCCGCACGTCCCCTGGCGGCGGCGCCTGACCATGTGGATCGACATCGCGGCGGCCAGTTTCTCCGCCCTGGCCGATGCCACGCTCAGTACGCCGGCCTTCCTCGTCTTCCTGATGGTCATCCTCGGCAACGGCATGCGCTACGGCCTCAGGAGCTTCGGCGAAGCCGCCATCGGCAGTTTTGCAGCGTCGATCGTGATCGTCTGGCTGCGCCTGCCGGACTACCTTGCCATGTTCTCGGTGAGCGCCATTTTCTTCCTCGTCTTCTGCGCCATCATCGTCCTTTACGCGTATTCATTGACCGCCAAGATCGAACGGGTACGGGACAAGCTGGCCCACGAGCGAAACATCGATGCGCTGACCGGCGTGCTGAACCGGCGGGCCCTCAACGAGCGCGTGACGCAACTTTGCCAGTCGTCAACGGGGCACGAACGCGAGGCAGTCGTCCTGTTCGCCGATCTCGACGGTTTCAAGAACGTCAATGACACGCATGGCCACCATGTCGGCGATCGCGTCCTGGTCGCCGTCGCCGAACGCATTCGCGAAAGCGTCCGCAGTCTCGACGTCGTGGCGCGCTACGGCGGCGACGAATTCCTGCTGATCCTGCCCAACGCCTCGCCCGACGGCGGCGAGGTTGTCGCCCAGCGCATTCGGCGCGCGATCAACGAATGGGCACAGTCCAACCGGATCGATTTCAATGTCTCGATCGGCATCGGGCACTATCCGTCGCACGGCGCCGATCTCGAATCTGTCATCGCCTCGGTCGACAAGGCGATGTACCGCAGCAAGATCGAGCACGGCGGCGGCGGGATACTGCATGTCGGCTGCGATCCGGTCCCGGCCTGAGCCTGGGCGCCGCTACCGGCACTCGGCAAGCCGGATGGCCTCGGGTAGACTTCCGCTTTCACCTTCATGAGTTTTCACCATGACCGCACCGGCTGCCACAACGACCACCTATGAAAAGATCGGCGGCGATGCCGCCGTCGGCAAACTCTGCGACCGTTTTTACGAACTGATGGACACCGTGCCGCAGTTCGCCGAACTGCGCGCCATGCACCCGGAAAGCCTGCAGGGCTCACGCGACAAGCTGTACATGTTCCTTTCCGGCTGGTTCGGTGGTCCCGACCTGTTCGTCGAGAAATTCGGCCACCCGCGCCTGCGCGCGCGCCACATGCCGTTCGAGATCGGCACCCGCGAGCGCGACCAGTGGGTCGCCTGCATGGTGCTGGCGATGGAGGATGTCGGCATCGAGAAGGAAATTCGCGCAAAGCTGCTCGAAAATTTCTTCAATACCGCCGATTTCATGCGCAATCGCGCGGGCTGACGGAAAAGTCTGCCGGCTGGCAGTTCACCCGGCCGGCTCGGTCTCAACCAGGCGGGCGAGCAGGGCCAGGGAATCCTGCCAGCCGAGGTAGCACATTTCAGCCGGAATGACCGCCGGTATGCCTTCCTGGACGATATTGACCTCGGTGCCGCACGATACCGGGTGCAGGGTCACGGTGGTCTTCATTATGCCCGGCAGGTTGGGATCGTCGAAGGTATCGGTGTAGCTGAGCCACTCGTTCGCCACCAGTTCGACGAAATCTCCACCGAAGGCATGTGTGGCACCGGTGGCGAAATTGGTGAACGACATCCGGTAGCTGCCGCCGATGCGGGCATCCATGTGATGGACGCGCCCCGTGAAACCGTCAGGCGGCAGCCATTTGCTCATGGCGTCGGGGTCGAGAAAGGCGCGGTAGATGCGTTCCGCAGGGGCGCGCAGCACGCGGTGAAAACGGACGGTGTTTCCGGGCATGGCAGTCTCCTCTCGGGGCGGCGGTGAGCGTTCGGGGATATCACGGCATCGGCGCCTCGCCGCTGGGCGCCCCGCCAGTTTAACGAACACCGGCGCCGCACGGCCTTTTTTCCGCCCGGCGGCAGTTGCGCCGGGAAAAGAAAAATCGCCGCTTTCGGCGAATCGGGATGTTGCGGCGCAGCATGCAGTGGTAGAATCACGCCTTTGATTTTTCAGGCCTTCTCCATGTCCGCTCGTCCGATTCGCAACATCGCCATCATCGCCCACGTCGACCACGGCAAGACCACGCTGGTCGACCAGCTGCTCCGCCAGTCCGGTACCTTCGCCGCGCACCAGCAACTGGTCGAGTGCGTCATGGACTCCAACGATCTGGAAAAGGAGCGTGGCATCACGATCCTCTCCAAGAACACCGCTGTCGAATACGAAGGCATCCACATCAACATCGTCGACACCCCGGGCCACGCGGACTTCGGCGGCGAGGTCGAGCGCGTGCTGGGCATGGTCGATGGCGTCGTGCTGCTGGTCGATGCCGCCGAAGGCCCGATGCCGCAGACCCGTTTCGTGACCAAGAAGGCGCTGGCCCAGGGCCTGCGTCCGATCGTGCTGGTCAACAAGGTCGACCGCGACGGCGCCGATCCGGACAACGCCGTCAATCTGACTTTCGACCTGTTCGACAAGCTGGGCGCCACCGACGAGCAGCTCGATTTCCCGATCGTCTACGCCTCCGGCCTCAACGGCTGGGCGGCGATGGAGCTCGACCAGCCGCGCGAAAACATGAAGCCGCTGTTCGACACCATCCTGCGCCATGTCCCGGCACCGGATGCCGACATCGACGCGCCGCTGCAGCTGCAGATCACCGCGCTGGACTACTCGTCCTACGTCGGCCGCATCGGCGTCGGCAAGATCATCCGCGGCCGCGTCAAGACCGGCCAGAACGTGCTGGTAATGTTCGGCACCGAGGAAGAGGCGGCCGAACACGACCGCACCCCGATCAAGGCCAAGATCGGCCAGGTCTTCGGCTACAAGGGCCTGAACAAGGTCGAGATGGAAGAAGGCCTGGCCGGCGACATCGTCCAGATCACCGGCATCGAGGACCTCGTGCTGGGCTGCACGGTGACCGACCCGGAACAGCCGGAATCGCTGCCGCTCCTGAAGATCGACGAGCCGACGCTGTCGATGCAGTTCATGGTCAACACCAGCCCGCTGGCCGGCACCGAAGGCAAGTTCGTCACCAGCCGCCAGATCCGCGACCGCCTGCACAAGGAACTGCTGACCAACATGGCGCTGCGCGTGCATGACACCCCGAACGGCGACGTCTTCGACGTGGCCGGCCGTGGCGAACTGCATCTCGGCATTCTGCTCGAGAACATGCGCCGCGAAGGCTACGAGCTGGCCGTCGGCCGGCCGCGCGTCGTCAAGAAGATCATCGACGGCGTCGAGTGCGAGCCGTACGAGCAACTGACCGTCGACGTCGAGGAAGACACCCAGGGCGGCGTCATGGAAAGCCTCGGCCTGCGCAAGGGCGAACTGCAGGACATGGTGCCGGATGGCCGCGGCCGCGTCCGCATCGAGTATCGCATCCCGGCCCGCGGCCTGATCGGCTTCCAGGGCGAATTCATGAACCTGACGCGCGGCAACGGCCTGATGAGCCACGTGTTCGACGACTACGCGCCGGTCAAGGAAGGCTCCGTCGCCGAGCGCCGCAACGGCGTGCTGGTCTCGCAGGACAATGGCGAAGCCGTGGCCTACGCGCTGTGGAAGCTGCAGGATCGCGGCCGCATGTTCGTCAGCCCGGGCGAGAAACTGTACGAGGGCATGATCATCGGCATCCACAGTCGTGAGAACGACCTGGTCGTGAACCCGATCAAGGGCAAGCAGCTGACCAACGTCCGCGCTTCCGGCACCGACGAAGCGGTGCGTCTGGTGCCGCCGGTCCAGCTTAGCCTGGAAGCCGCAGTCGAGTTCATTGCCGAAGACGAACTGGTCGAGCTGACGCCGAAATCGATTCGCCTGCGCAAGCGCCACCTGACAGAAATCGAGCGCAAGCGCGCGCTACGGGGCTTGTAACGGGCATTCCGGACGGAACGGGAAAGGCGGCCTGCGGGCCGCCTTTGTTTTGGCCGATTGTTGCGGTCGACCGCCGGAAAAGGCCAAAAATCAGCCGCCGGTCATCGACATGAAGCGCACGACCTGCGGCGCCTCCATCTGCTGCGTGAAGTCGTGGCCGTAGGGCTTGATGCCCATGCTGTCCATGATCGCCTGGCGCAACGGCGCCGCCTCGCCCGGATGCTCGCGCAGGATGGGCAGCAGGTGCATCGCGTCGTTCTGCCCGAGGCACGGGTAGAGCTCGCCCTTGGCGGTGATCCGCACGCGGTTGCAGCTGTCGCAGAAATTGTGGCTGTGCGGCGAGATGAAGCCGACCCGCGATTCCGAGCCGGGGATTCGCCAGTAGCGCGCCGGGCCGCCCGACGACTCGGTCGACGGGATCAGTTCGAAACGGCTGGCGAGCCGCTCGCGGGTTTCCTCGGAAGAAATGTAGGTGTTGCTGCGCCCGTGGATTTCGCCGAGCGGCATTTCCTCGATGAAGGAGATGTCGAGTTCGTGGTCGAGGGCAAACTGGACGAGGTCGCCGAATTCGTCATCGTTGATGCCGCGCATCATGACCGTATTGAGCTTGGTGCGCCGGAACCCCGCGGCCCCGGCCGCCGCGATGCCGTTGAGCACCTTGGAGAGGTCGCCGATGCGGGTGATGGCCTTGAAGCGGTCGGCCTTGAGCGTGTCGAGGCTGATGTTGATGCGCCTGACGCCGGCCGACTTGAGTGCGGGCGCGAAACGGTCGAGCTGCGAGCCGTTGGTGGTGATGACCAGGTTGTCGAGGCCGGGCAGGGCGCCGAGGCGCTCGATCAGCCACATCGCCTCCTTGCGCACCAGCGGTTCGCCGCCGGTGATGCGCAGCTTGCTGACGCCGAGACCGACGAAGACCGACGCTACCTGCAGGCATTCCTCGAGGCTCATGACCTCATGGCGTGGCAGGAAGGTCATTTCCTCGGCCATGCAGTAGGTGCAGCGGAAATCGCAGCGGTCGGTGATCGACAGACGCACGTAGGTGATGCGGCGGCCATATTTATCGACCAGCGTGCCAGCCGGATGGGAACGCCGCGCAGCGTCGCTTGTCGGAATGAAGTCGTTCAGTCCGTTTGGTGTCGTTTCGGGCCTCAGGGTCTCGTTTTGCATGGTTTGCCAGACGTCAGGTTCGGCCTCACAATGAAACCGGCAGTAGTGTCAGGCCGCCGATTATGGGTATTCGTACATTCACAAACAAGTGGAGGCATCAAAAATGCAAAAGTTCATTCTCGTTGGCGCACTGGCGTGCAGCGGCGTACTCGCCGGCTGCATGGGCGGCATGGGCACGTCTTCGGCCGACCGTGCCGAGGCGCAGCTGGCCCCGACCCAGGGCAACAAGGTCAGCGGCACGGTCACTTTCGTGCAATCGGGCGACAAGTTGAAGGTGTTCACCGAGGCGAGCGGACTGACGCCGGGCCTTCATGGTTTCCACATCCACGAAAAGGGCGATTGCAGCGCGCCCGACGGCACCAGCGCCGGTGGTCATTTCAATCCGACGGGCAAGCCCCATGGCAACCCCGAACGCGGCGAGCATCACCTCGGCGACATGGTGCAGCTGGTTGCCGACGACAAGGGGAATGCCCGCCAGGTGTCCTACCTCGAGGGGCCGACACTCGCTGACGGGCCGAACAGCATCATCGGGCGCAGCGTGATCGTTCACGCTGCGCTGGACGACTACAAGACGCAGCCGACCGGCAATTCCGGTGGTCGCCAGGCCTGCGGGGTCATCGTCAGGAAATAGCCGTTTTTGCGGCGTCGACCGCAACAGGCGACGGATTGGGCATTTTCCCGGTCCGTTTTCAGTTGGCGGCGCGCCGCGACTGCTGCCAGGCCAGCACCGCCTGCCCGGAATAGGCGAGGATCGCTTGGTATTGCTCGGCGGGAAGATTCTGGCGCAACGCTGCGAACAGTTGCCCGGTGGTTTCCTGCGCCAGGCTGCTGGCCGAGGGGTCACTCAGCAGGCGGATCTGGATGCTGGCCAGCGTATCCGCCAGCAGGCGCCAGCCGAGCAGCGGCAGGCGGCCGGCCAGCGCCAGCAGCATGCTGCCCAGGGCCTGCGCGATGCGCTGTGCATCCTGGTCGTCGTCGCAGGCGGTCATCGCGTGCCACAGCGCCAGGTGAATGTTGCGCCGCAATTCGATCCGGAAATCGACGGCGTCGGTTTCGACCCGCTCGATCTGCTCGAAATAGCGCTGGAAACGGGCGTCGTCGGCGCTGTCGAGGGCGGTGCGCAAGGCGCCGAGCAGGGCGCTCAGGGCGGGGATCGCGGTGAGACCGAAGGCCTGGCTGTAGGCCAGGCCCCACTGGTCCAGCCCGCTGGTCAGCAGCACCATGCGTAGCGCCGCAGCGTCGGCGCCATCGCCCGCTGCGCACCAATTGCGGCAACGGGTTTCGATATCGGCCAGCGCCGGGCCGATTTTCTCGCCCTCGGCGTCGGCCGTCAGGCGGAAGATGGTGGCGAAGGCATCCTGGGCCATGCGTGCCGCCTGGCGCTGGGTGTCGGGAGAGGCCAGCGCGGCGAGCTGGTCGGCGGGAATTTCGGTGGTCGTGGTCATTTGTGAGCCTGGCGGCTGCCGTTTTCGGCAAAAGGGTGACAAAATACCCCGATTCCGGATTTTCAAGAAGCGAGAAGGCGGCCATGGCCGTGCGAACCATCCTGCGCATGGGCGATGCCCGACTGTTGCAGCCGGCGGCGCCGGTCGACGCGTTTGCGACCGCCGAACTGCGGGCGCTGATCGCTGACCTGCGCGACACGATGCAGGCAGCCGGTGGTGTCGGGCTGGCCGCGCCGCAGATCGGCGTCGGCCTGCAGGTGGTCATCTTCGGCTTCCAGCACAGCCTGCGCTATCCGGAAGCCGAAGCGGTCCCGGAAACGGTCCTGGTCAATCCGCTGATTACGCCGCTCGACGACGAGACCGAGGACGATTGGGAAGGCTGCCTGTCGGTGCCGGGGCTGCGCGGGTGGGTGCCGCGTCATCGCCATATCCGCTATCGCGGCCGGGACGAGAACGGCGAGCCGATCGACCGCCTGGTGAAAGGCTTCCACGCCCGCGTCGTGCAGCACGAATGCGACCATCTGGTTGGCAAGCTGTATCCGATGCGGGTTCGCGATTTCACGCAATTCGGCTTTACGGATGTGCTGTTTCCCGGCGTCACCTGACGTTTTTGCCCCTGAAAATTAAAAAATTGTTGCAGTGCAACATTGCGCTTGACAACGTAAAACAGCGATGTAGAATGAAGTTGTGTTGCAACGCAGCATTCGATGCAGCGGGCACGAAACCTTTATTCAAGCATGACCTTCAAGGAGAACTTCACCATGATCACCAAGCCCCAGGAATTCGCCAAAGCCGGTTTCGATTCGGTTTCCTTCTTCGCCAACACCGCCTTCGACAGCATCGAGCGTCTGGCCGCCCTCAACCTGAACGCCAGCCGTTCGCTGGTCGAAGCCTCCTTCGCCAACGCCAACGCCCTGTTCGGCGTCAAGGACGTCCAGTCCTTCCTGAAGCTGCAACAGGAACTCGCCGCGCCGGCGATCGAGAAGGGTCTCGACTACTCGCGCAGCGTCTACGCGATCACCGCCGAAACCAAGGACAAGGTCGCCAAGCAGGTTGAAGCCCAGGTTGCCGACACCAACGCCAAGGTTTCCGGTCTGGTCGAGAAGGCCCTGGCCTCCGCGCCGGCTGGTTCCGAAGTGGCTGTCGCCGCTGTCAAGACCGCCATCAAGTCCGCCAACGAAGCCTACGAAGGCCTGAACAAGGCTGCCAAGCAGGCTGCCGAAGTCGCCGAAGCCAGCGTCACCGCCGCGACCGAAGCCACCCTGAAGGCCGCCAACGTCACCGCTCCGAAGGCTGCCAAGAAGTAAGGCGGCCTGAGTTTCTGCCGCCTCGCGGCAGGCGAACCGGAGCCAGTCCCCGGCAGCAAAAAGCCATTGCTTAGCAATGGCTTTTTTATTTTTTATCAATCAACTACGATTGATTGATAATGTATTACATCATGTTTGTTTCGGTGCTGCGACACCGCTATCACCAGAGCGAAGCGCGACACCGTGTTCCACCGGCAGGCCGGTCTGTTGCCAAAGCAGCATGCCGCCGCGCAGGTTCGCAACGCGAGCGAAGCCGGCCTGGCGGAGGATCACCGTCGCCTGGCCGGAGCGCATGCCGGCATGGCAGACCGGGATCACCGGCTTGTTCTGCGGGACTTCCGCCAGGCGGTCCTTGAGTTCATTGAGCGGAATGAGCTGGGCGCCGGCGATGTGGCCCAGCCTTTCGTCCAGTTCCCCGCGCTGGCGCACGTCGAGGATGTGCAGGTCGGCGCGGTGTTCGGCGACCCACTCCGGGTCGATTTCGAGCAGGCCCGCGTAACTCTGTCGTACCGGCCCCCACTCGGCGGGGCGCGGCACCTTGCCGTCGGCGGGTTGCCCGGAACGCATGTTGGCGGGCACGGCGACGGCGATCTGCTTGGGATGCGGGAGATTCAGGTTCTCCATGAAACCGACGAAGTCGCGCTCGTCGGCCTGGCCGCCGATGCGCGGATTGAAGGCCTTTTCCTCGCCGACCGACGACACCGTGCGCCCGTTGTAGTCGTGGGCGGGAAAGATCAGGCAGTCGTCGGGTAGGCTGAAGATCCGCCCGGTGATCGAGCGGAACAGGGTGGCGGCATTGCCCTGCTGGAAATCGCAGCGGCCGGCGCTGCGGATCAGCAGGCAGTCGCCGGTAAAGGCCAGGCGCCGGTCGCCGGTCACGAAAGTCAGGCAGCCGTCGGTGTGGCCGGGCGTGGCACGCACGTCGAGAGACGAATTCCCGAATGCCACCCGGTCGCCGTCATCGAGCCGCAGGTCGGCCCCCTGCAGGGCGTCGCCGTAGCGCCGGGAGATGCCGATCCGGCAGTCCGTAGCCTGCTGCATGAGCCAGGCGCCGGTGACGTGGTCGGCATGGCAATGCGTGTCGAGCGCCGCGACAAGCTGCAGCCCGAGTTCCTCGACCAGCGCGCGGTCGCGGAGATGCTGCTCGAAGACGGTGTCGATGATGACCGCCTGCCGGCTCTGCGGGTCGCCCAGCAGGTAGGTGTAGGTCGACGAGGGCGCATCGAAGAGCTGACGGAAGATCAGGTTGCCGAACATGTGTTTCTCCGTGAGCGATCAGGTACCTGCAGACAATTTATGGCACCGGCGCGGCCCCGGCAAGGGTTTTCTCCGGTGGCCAGCAGTGGCCGGCAGCGTATGGCGCGCCGGGAGGACGGCGACGGCCACCGGCTGATTCCCCGCGCACGAACCTTATTTGCGGCTCGCCTTCAACGGCTTGCCCTTGCCGCCGCGGTTGCCGCGGCAGTTTTCCAGGCGTTCGCCCCTGAGCTTGCCGGCCGCGCCGTCGATGACCGGCAGGATTTCCTCCAGCGCCGTCTTGCCGGGTGCCGCATCGATCAGCTTGAGGCCGCGCCCCTTGGGCAGCAGGCGGATTTCGCCGATGGCGAAGACAAGCCCGCGTCCATCCTTGGTGATGCAGGCGATCTCGCCCTCGGGCGCCGGCGCGAAGACCACCGGCACTTCGCCCTCGGGCAGCGTCATGAAGGCCTTGCCGGCCTTGCCGCGCGACAGGAAATCCTCGCCCTGGCAGCGGAAGCCGTAGCCGCCGCTGGCGGCGACCAGGTAGAGCTTCTCGCCTTGCACCGCCAGCGCCAGGCACGGCTTGCCGCCGCCGACGAAATCGACCAGCGAGGTGGCCGGGACGCCATCGCCCTTGCCGCCGGGGATGTCGGAGGCCGGGATCGAATAGGCACGGCCCCCGGTATCGAGCAGGATCAGGTGGTCGACCGTGCGGCAGGGCAGGCAGGCGAGCAGGCTGTCGCCGGAGCGGAAGGTAAGCTGCGCCGGATCGACGTTATGGCCGGTGCGCGAGCGCAGCCAGCCGTGCTTCGAGACGATCAGGGTTGTCGGCTCGTCGACGATGGAGACCGTCTTGGCATCCGACATGGTGACCTTGGCATCGGCCTCGATCAGGGTGCGGCGCTCGTCGCCGTATTTCTTCGCGTCGGCTTCGATTTCGCCGGCGACGCAGGCGCGCAGGGCGGCTTCCGAATCGAGCAGGTGGTTGAGTCCCTTGGCTTCTTCCCGCAACCTGCCCAGTTCCTCGCCGATCTTGATGCCTTCCAGCCGCGCCAGCTGGCGCAGGCGGATTTCGAGGATGTCCTCGGCCTGGATCTCGGAGAGATTGAAGTGCGCCATCAGGTCGGCCCTGGGGTCGTCCGACTCGCGGATGACCCTGATGACGCGGTCGATGTCGAGCAGGATGGCCTGCCGGCCTTCGAGGATGTGGATGCGTTTCTCGGCGGCGGTCAGACGATGGCGCGTGCGGCGTTCGACGGTGGACAGGCGGAAGCGGCACCATTCCTCGATGATGCTGTACAGCGACGCCTGCCTCGGCGCGCCGGCAACGCCGAGGACGGTCAGGTTGACCGGGGCGTTGGTTTCGAGGCTGGTGTGGGCGAGCAGCAGGCGCACCAGGTCGTCCTGGCCCTGGCGCGAGCTGGCCGGTTCGATGACCAGGCGAACGGCGTGCTCCTTGCCCGACTCGTCGCGCACGCCGCTTTCCGAAATGGCCGACAGGAAGGCCGCCTTCAGGTTGAGCTGCTCCGGCGTAAACACCTTCTTGCCGGCCTTTTCCTTGGCCACCGGGTTCGAGCAGGCCTCGATCTCGGACATCACGGTGGCGGTGGACACGCCCGGCGGCAGTTCGGTGATGACCAGCCGCCACTGGCCGCGCGCCAGGTTCTCGATCTTCCAGCGGGCGCGCACGCGCAGGCTGCCGCGGCCGCTGCGGTAGGTGGCGGCAATTTCCTCGGCCGACGAGATGATCTGCGCGCCGCCCGGGTAATCGGGGCCGGGAATCAGCGCCAGCAGGTCGTCTTCGCTGAAATTCGGGTCGTTTACGAGGTTGACCGCAGCAGACGCCACTTCACTCAGGTTGTGGGCGGGAATCTCGGTCGCCATGCCGACGGCGATCCCCGAGGCGCCGTTGAGCAGAACGAAGGGCAGGCGGGCCGGGAGCAGGGCCGGCTCGTCGTTGGCGCCGTCGTAGTTAGGCTTCCAGTCGACCGTGCCTTCGTCGATCTCGGCCAGCAGCAGCTCGGCGATCGGCGTCAGGCGGGCTTCGGTATAGCGCATGGCGGCGGCGTTGTCGCCGTCGCGCGAGCCGAAATTGCCCTGGCCGTCGACGATCGGGTAGCGCAGGCTCCAGTCCTGCGCCATGCGCACCATCGCGTCATAGACCGAGGAATCGCCGTGCGGGTGGTATTTGCCGATGACGTCGCCGACGACGCGCGCCGACTTGACGTGGCGCGGGCTCCGGTAGAGGCCCATGCGGTGCATGGCGTAGAGGATGCGGCGCTGCACCGGTTTCTGGCCGTCGGCCGTCGAGGGCAGGGCACGGCCGGTGACGACGCTCATCGCGTATTCGAGATAGCGGCGGGCAGCATAGTCGGCGGGCGAGGGGATGTCGTCGGCCGGGCCGGAAGCGGCGGGTGGGACGTTCGGTGGGAGATTGGGCGGCACCGGCTCGGCGGTCCGGTTTTGCGGCGCGTTGGGGTCGAAGAGTTTCAGCTGGTTGTTCATGGCTTTGCAGTCTGCATCGGGCAGCCGGGATGTTACTCGATTTGCGCCGGCCGGGCCGGGCTTCCCGGCCGGATAATCGACTGCAGAGGCCGGGCGGGATTCGGCTGCAAGGGCGGATTACTGCGGTCGACCGCAGCAATCCGGGCGAATCAGCCGGCGGCGAAGCCGCGCGCCAGTTCCCGAGTGACTTCGGCAGCTGGCACGGGACGGCAGGAGACGGCGTTCTGGCCGCACCACAGCGGGGTGAAGTCGGTACGCCCCTGCTTTTCCGCAGCGGCGCGCAGCGGCGCGACGGCGGCTGCCGCCAGCGGGAAGGCGGGTGCGGCCGGGTTCAACGGTCCCTGTTCGCGCATCAGCCGATTGACGATGCCGCGCGCCGGGCGGCCGGAGAACAGGTTGGTCAGCGCCGTGTGCGCTACTGCGTCGGTTTGCAGCGCGGCGCGGTGCAGGGCGGCGCGGTGCAGGGCGCCGGTCGTCGCCTCCGGGCACAGCAGATAGGCGGTGCCGGCCTGGACGGCGGCGGCGCCCAGGGCGCGGGCCGCCGCGGCACCCGCAGCATCGGCGATGCCGCCGGCAGCGACGACCGGGCAGGCGACGGCGGCGACGATCTGCGGCAGCAGGGCGATGGTGCCGACCTGCGTCGTCAGGTCATCGCCGAGGAAAATGCCGCGATGTCCGCCGGCTTCGAGCCCCTGCGCGATGACCGCATCGGCGCCGTGCGCCGCCAGCCAGCGCGCCTCGGCGACGGTAGTCGCCGATGACATCACGAAGGCGCCGGCCGTCTTGACGCGTGCGAGCAGGTGTTCCGCCGGAAGTCCGAAATGGAAGCTGACGACGGGGGGTCGGAATTCCTCGACCAGCGCCGCCGCCTCTTCGTTGAAAGGCAGGCGTCCCGGGCCGGCCGGAATCGCCTCGGGATCGATGCCGAATTCCCGGTAATACGGCGCCAGCCGCTGGCGCCAGGCGGTCTCGCGGGCGGGATCGGGGAGCGGCGGCGGGGTGTGGGCGAAGAAATTGACGTTCCACGGCCGGTCGGTTCCGGCCCTCAGCGCTGTCAGTTCGCGGCGCAGCTCGTCCATCGGCAGCATCGCCGCCGGCAGCGAACCGAGGCCGCCGCCGGCGCAGACGGCGAGCGCCAGCGCACTGCCCTGGACGCCGGCCATCGGCGCCTGGATGACCGGCAGCAACAGGCCGGATTCGGCGAGAAAACTCATGGGATCTCCGTGTCGTCGAGAAGACGTTCGCATTCTGCCAGCAGCGACAGGGCCAGCTCGGAATGGTAGTTGGGGTCGAGCGCTTCCATCATTTCATGGCCGGCATACAGACCTGCTTCGCGCGACAGCGTTCCGGCCATCTGCCGGGCGAACTGGTCGCTCAGCGCCGCCAGCCGCCGGCGCTCGGCGAGCGGCAATGCGCTTTTGGAGCGGGCCAGCCAGTCGGCGGCCAGACTGGCGCCCCGGGCGTCGGTCAGCCACTGCCCGTGTTCGTACCAGGCGGAGAGGCGGTGGGCGGCGAGCGCGAACAACAGGGCGATGTTGATACCGCGCGGGGTCGGCGGCGTGTCGTCGCGTATCCGCATGTCACGTGTGCCGCGCAGCAAGCGCCCGGGCGATGAAATGCCGCCCGACCCGCGGCTTCGGCACGTGGTCGTCGAACCAGGCGCGGGGATCGGTGTCCAGCCCGATGCCGTGCATGTAGTTGTAGAGCGCCTTGTTCAGCGCCTTGCCGAGGCGGTCGTGGTCGACGCCGGTGGGGTCGATGAAGTCGACGTCGTTCCTGGCGAACTTGCCGGGCGGCAGCGGCTGCAGGCGGATGCCGTATTCCGCCGGGTGGAGGCCGACCGGCGAATGCACGGTGCACGCGAAGCGGTGGAAGAAGCCGGACTGGATGCAGTTTTCGGCAAAAAGCTGGCGGACGTATTCGAGCGCATCGACGGTGTCCTGCACCGTCTGCGTCGGGAAGCCGTACATCAGGTAGGCGTGAACCAATACTCCGGCTTCGCTGAAGGCGCGCGTGACGCGGGCGACCTGCTCGACCGAGACGCCTTTCTTCATCAGCGCCAGCAGGCGGTCGGAGGCGACTTCGAGGCCGCCGGAGACAGCGATGCAGCCACTGTCGGCCAGTTGCAGGCAAAGCTCGGGGGTGAAGGATTTTTCGAAGCGGATGTTGCCCCACCACGAAATCGCCAGGTTGCGCCGCTGCAGTTCCTCGGCCAGGGCGCGCAGGGCCTTGGGCGGCGCGGCCTCGTCGACGAAATGGAAGCCGCTGTGGCCGGTTTCGTCGACGATGCGCTCGATGCGGTCGACCAGCGTCCGGGCGCTGGCCGCCTCGAAGCGCGAGATGTAGTCGAGGCTGACGTCGCAGAAGCTGCATTTCTTCCAGTAGCAGCCGTGGGCGACGGTGAGCTTGTTCCAGTGGCCGTCCGACCACAGCCGGTGCATCGGGTTGAGCATGTCGAGCAGCGACAGGTAGCGGTCGAGCGGCAGGCCGTCCCAGGTCGGGGTGCCGGTCTCCTCGAAGGGAATGTCGGGCTCGCCGGCGTTGAAATAGCGGACTTCGCCAGCGACCCGGGTAAAGGTACGGACCAGGTTGAGGCGCGGGCGTTCTCCCGCCTGGTGCTCGAACAGCGCAAGCAGCGGTTTCTCGCCGTCGTCGAGGGTAACGTAGTCGAAATGGTCGAAGACGCGCGGCTCGGCGAGTTCGCGCAGTTCGGTATTGACATAGCCGCCGCCGAGCACGGTGACGATCTGCGGAAATTTCGCCTTGACCGTCTGCGCGATGCGGAAGGCGGCATAGACCGAGCCGGGGAAGGGCACCGAAATCAGCACAATGTCCGGCCTGCTGCGGTCGACCGCCGAAATGGCCAGATTTTCCAGGGTCGCATCGACCAGCGTCGGCGGTGCCGCCAGGGCCGTGGCCAGCGGGTCGAAGCTCGCCTGGCTGCGGGCCAGCGCTTCGGCATAGCGGACGAACTCGAAGCGGGTGTCGACCGCCTCGCGCAGCACGTCGGCCAGGTCGTTGAGGTAGAGCGTCGCCAGGTGCCGGGCCCGGTCCTGCACGCCGAGCGCGCCGAAGGCCCAGGCCAGCGGGTCGCCGCCGTCCTCGTCGACGTAGTTGTCGAGCGCCGCGAAGCGCGGCCCTTCAGGCAGGAAGGCGCGCGAGCCGATGCGGTGGGCGATCGAGCCGTCGCGGCCCTGAAGCAGCGCAATGGCCGGACCGATGGTGGAAAGGTAGCGGTCGAACTGATTGAGGAAGGTCTTGAGCGTGGGCGAGCGCTTTTTGCCGGGAATCGCCTCGGCCGCTGCCCTGAGTTTCGGCAGGCCGGCCGGCGACAGCAGTTCGAGCACCAGCGCCAGCGCGAGGTCGGTCTGTTCGGCATGGAAACCGCGCGAACGCAGGAAGCCGGTCAGGTAGGCGGTGGCCGGATAGGGCGTGTTCAATTGCGTCATCGGCGGGATGACGCTGAGGATGCGCGGGCGATCCGGGACCACGGCCGCCTATCTGCCCAGGCGCTGCTTGATCTGCGGCAGCGCGGCGAGGGCGGCGCGTTCGCCTTCCATCATGGCGTCGTGCCGCGCGGTGAAATCCCAGGACTTGATGTAGGGAAGGTTCGGCCGGATGACGATGTCGGCTTCCTTCAGTTCGTTGCGGGCGATGATGCCGCCCATGACGGTCGTCGTTTGCCAGAGGATGGCACTCAGGCTGTCCGTCGGCTGGCCTTCGGGGCGCGCCGAGATGTCGACGGCGATGACGAAATCGGCGCCCATTTCCCGCGCCGCCTGCACCGGCACCGGGCTGGTCAGGCCGCCGTCCACGTAGCTGCGGCCGCGGAACTGCATGGGCTGGAAGACGCCAGGCACGGCGGCCGACGCGCGCACGGCCATGCCGGTGTCGCCGGTGCGGAAAACGACGCGCTCGCCGCTGTTGAGATCGGTGGCGACCGTGGCGAAGGGCTTGTTCAGCTTTTCCAGCGGGCGCTTGCCGAGATTCTGGTTGATGAAGTCCTGCAGGGCCTCGCCCTTGAGCAGGCCGCGGCCGCCCAGCGTCCAGTCGGCAAAGATCTTTTCGTCGAGCTGGACGGCAATCTTCTGCATGGCGAAGGCGTCGAGGCCGCTGGCGTAGAGCGAACCGACGACGGCGCCGGCGCTGGTGCCGACCACGTAGTCGGGCACGATGCCCTGCGCCTCGAGCATCTTGATCACGCCGATGTGGGCGAAGCCGCGCGCCGCGCCGCCGCCGAGGGCGAGGCCGATCTTCGGCTTGCGTAGCGCGACCGGTGCCGGCGCAGCCGGTGTCGCGGCAGGCGGGGCGGCAGGTTTCGCCGAACCGAGCGAGGGAAGCGAACCGCAGCCGGCGAGCAGGGCGATGCCGAGCGCCAGCAATCCGGCGCGGAGCGCGGGCTGACGGGGCATGGTCGGGGAATGGACGTTCACGAAGATGTGCAAAGGGCCGAAGCTTAGCGACCTGCGCTCACCGGCGCTGTGACGGTCGGTAACTATGCGGACTGAATGGGCAGTGCTCAGACGTCGGCCTCGACCAGCCCGCCGTCCTTTTCCATCCAGGCGCGGCGACCGGCGGCTTCGCCCTTGCCCATGAGCAGCGTGAAGGTGCCGGCCATTTCGGCGATGACATCGCGGCTGGCCTGGAAGGGCACGAGGCGGCGGGTGTCCGGGCAGAGCGTGGTTTCCCAGAGCTGGTCCGGGTTCATTTCGCCGAGGCCCTTGAAGCGGGAGACGCTGATCTTGCTCTCCGCAACGCCCTCGTCGGCCAGCTTCTGCAGCGTCTGTTGCTTCTCGGCCTCGTCCAGACAATAGATCTTGCGCGTGTGGCCGCGCGCCTCGACATCGACGCGGAACAGCGGCGGCTGGGCGACGTAAATGTGGCCGCGCTCGACCAGGGCCGGGAAATGGCGGAGGAAGAGGGTGAACAGCAGCACCTGGATGTGCGAGCCATCGACGTCGGCATCGGACATGACGATGATCCGCCCGTAGCGCAGCCCGGACACGTCGACCATGTCGATCTGCTCCAGGCCATGCGGGTCGACGCCGATGGCCACCGAGATGTCGTGCACCTCGTTGTTCTTGAACAGCTGATCGCGCTCGACTTCCCATGTGTTGAGCACCTTGCCGCGCAGCGGCAGCACAGCCTGCGTCTCCTTGTCGCGGCCCTGCTTGGCGGAGCCACCGGCCGAGTCGCCCTCGACCAGGAAGACCTCGTTGCGACTGGTGTCGTCCGATTCGCAGTCGGTCAGCTTGCCGGGCAGGGTGGCGATGCCGGACGATTTCTTCTTCTCGACCTTCTGGGTCGATTTCATGCGGTTCTGCGCCGCCTTGACGGCCAGTTCGGCGATCTTCTTGCCGAAATCGGCGTGGCTGTTGAGCCACAGCTCGAAGGGGTCGCGCACCATCTGCGAGACGAGCTTGTAGGCGTCGCGCGAGGTCAGTTTTTCCTTGGTCTGGCCCTGAAATTGCGGGTCGAGCACCTTGGCCGAGAGCAGCCAGGTCATGCGGCCGCAGACATCTTCCTGCGCCAGCTTGACCTTGGCCGGCAGGATCGCGTGATGGTCGGCGAAGGTCTTGACCGCCTCGAAGACGCCGGCCTTCAGCCCGGCCTCGTGGGTGCCGCCGTCGAGCGTCGGGATCAGGTTGACGTAGGATTCCGGCTTGCCGCCACCTTCCTCGAACCAGGCCAGCGCCCAGGTCGCACCTTCGCCGACGGCGAAGCCGTTCTCGGCCTCGACGTACTTTTCGCCGACGAAGATCGGCGCCACCGGCTGGCCGACCATCATTTCGGCAAGGTAGTCGGCCATGCCGTTGCGGTAGCACCAGCTTTTCGGCGCCTCGCCCTCGATTTCCAACTCGACAGTGACGTTGGGCATCAGTACGGCCTTGGAGCGCAGCAGGTGTTCCAGTTGCGCCAGATTGACCTTCGGCGAGTCGAAATATTTCGGGTCGGGCACGATGCGCACCGTGGTCCCGGTGTTGCGCTGGCCGCAGTCGCCGATGCGCGCCAGCGGCTCGGTGACGAAGCCGGCGCCGAAGGCGATGCGGTGCACGCCGCCACCGCGCCTGATCTCGACTTCCAGCCGCGTCGAAAGCGCGTTGGTCACCGAGACGCCGACGCCGTGCAGGCCACCCGAGAAGCGGTAGGCGTTGCCGGCCTCCTTCTTGTTGAACTTGCCGCCGGCGTGCAGCTTGCAGAACACCAGCTCGACCGCCGGCCGGCCTTCCTCCGGATGGATCTCGACCGGGATGCCGCGGCCGTTGTCGGACACCTCGATCAGCCCGTCGGCCTGGATGCGCACCGCGATCTTCTTGGCGAAGCCGGCCAGCGCCTCGTCGGCCGCGTTGTCGATGACTTCCTGGACGATGTGGGTCGGGCAGGTCGTCCGGGTGTACATGCCCGGGCGTTCCTTGACGGGTTCGAGGTCCTTGAGGACGCGGATGGAAGAGGCGGAATAGTCAGTCATGCGCTGTGAAAATGAGGCAAAAAAGGCGGTCGACCGCAGCGATCAGCGGTTGCCGGCGGATTGTACCGGCTGCGGCGGCATTCCCAACGCGCCGATCATCGCGCGCACGGCGCGCAGCTGGGCGCCGTCGCGGGTAGGGTAGTCGGCGCCGGTGTAGCCCCACCAGTCCCAGCAGCCCTTCGGATTGAGCAGCCAACGGAACGAGCCCCAGGCCAGGCCGTAGCGCCGCACCGTCTGCGGGAAGAGGACAACGATGCGGTTGCTCGCCGCCCAGCCGTTGTAACCGGCGCCGTCGACGAAGCGGCGGCCGATCTCGCCGGCGTTCTGCAGGCAGCCGTGAAAGGCAACGTGGATCCGGCAGCCGCCGCTGCGGCAGGCGGTGGGAACGAAGGCATAGCCCTCGTCGGCCAGGCTGGCGTCGACGGCGCGCCCGCGCACGAAGGGGCGCTGGTCGAAGACGACCATCTCGCCGGCCGGCGGCGCGGCGGGCGGCTGCAGCGGGCCGAGCAGGTGCGCCAGCAACTGGCCGGCGGCGTCGACGTCCTGGCAACGGTTGATGAACGGTGTTTCGCTGGTCGGGCAGGCGTTGGCCTGCGGGTCGGCGACCGAAAGCATGGCGTGGCCAGCCTCCGGCACCTTGACGAAGCGGATGGCGTCAGCGGGCAGGGCGGCGCGGTAGAAGGCGTCCAGCGCGTCCATCACCGGCGCCAGGACGACCTGGTCGTTGCCGCCGGCCAAGAGCCAGACGCGGTCGTCGCGCAACCTGGCGGCGGGGTCGATGCGGCCTGCCGCGGCGAACTGATTCACCACCCGCAGGGTCTCCTCGGCGGTCGGCGGCTGCGCGTCGCCGGTCGGCGCCATGCAGTTGCCCAGCGCCCGGCGCACCGAACCACGGGCACAGTCATACGGCCCGCCGGCGACGATCCCGGCGCCCCGCACGATGGACGAATAGGCGACCTGGAACTGCACCGCCATGTAGCCGCCGGAAGAGATGCCGGACACCGTCACGTCGTCGGTACTCGCGCCCAGCGCCGGCAGCGGTTGAGCAGCACTGGCACCGGCCGCAGCAAGCAGGAGAAGGATCGGGACGGCGCGGCGCAGGGAGAGGAGGTTCATGACGGCAGGTTGTGCAGGGTTGGCGGATGGCGTCGTGAAAAACGGGCAAAAATGCGGGTCGACCGCAACAGGCGGCGCCGGCGGCATTCTACCGGTTCCGGCAGCCGGGAACGGAATTGAAAAGGGCCGGCGAGGCCGGCCCTGGGGCATACTCCGCCGGAACGGGGAGCGCTACTTGCTCTTGATCGCCTTGCCGGCCGGCGTCGATCCGCCCTGGACGCCGAGCTGGCCGCCGGTGCCGAGGCCGCCTTGCACCTCCTGCGCCTTGTAGTTGCGCACCGCGCGCACCAGGTTGTTGTAGGAATCGGTGAAGGCGGCGACGATGACCTTTCCTTCGGCGGTATTCGAGTAGCCGCCGCCGATGCCGCCGGCCGCCGAGCCAAGCAGGCCGCCGATGGCGCCGAAATCCATGTTGCGGGCACTGCCCTCGGCCGCCGCCAGCTGGACGCTGGAACGGTTGTCGATCAGGGTCAGCAGGGTGCTGGCTTCCTTGACGTTCATGCTGCCGCCGAGCAGCGCGCCGACCGAGCCCAGGCGGCCGCCGATCGCCGCACCGGCGCCGCCGGCATTCTGGTTGCTGAAAGTGATCGACGGGCTCATCGAGTAGTCGGCGGCGACCATCTGGCCCTTGCCGAAATTGGAGCCCTTGCGCATCTCGCCCGACTGTTCCAGCGCGCGCTCGCCCATGATGTTGCCCATGGCGCGGCCGCGCTCGACGACGACGAAGCAGTTCGATTGCTGGACCAGCAGCTTGAGCACCGGCACCGTCGACCCGAGCCGCCATTGGCCGGTGAGTATGCCGTACCACGAGGCATGGGTGTCCTCGACGATCGCCACCGTCCCCATCGTCGCCGCGCACTTTTCGAGCTGCGAGTTGGCGCCCTGGACATTGCTGCCGGCCGCGGAGCCGGTTGCCGTCGTCTTCGCCTCGGGGGCACCCATCTGCATGTTGGAACAAGCGGCCAGCGTCGCGCACAGCATGCCGCCCAGCAGGACGCGACATTTGGAAAGTTGGGGTGCTTTCATGATGACCTCCTAGATTGTTCGTGACGGTTCTTGATCGTTCTGCGGCATGTCGGCGCAGGCATTCCACTATACCGAAACTGCATGCGAACATTTGACCGCGGCGGACGAAAATGGCTCACTGAAATCGCGCCTTTTTCAGTGCTGCCCGGAAATTACGCCATTTGCGCTATGCTTCGCCGGTCGCCCGCTGGCAATCCATATCGCGTAGCGGACGGCGTTTGTCATGTCACACGGAACGGAAGACCACGATGGCCGGAGCCAGCCTGCTCGCATTGCTCGACGATATCGCGACGATTCTCGACGACGTCGGCGTCATGACCAAGGTCGCCGCCAAGAAGACCGCCGGCGTCCTCGGCGACGATCTGGCCCTGAATGCGCAGCAGGTTTCCGGCGTGCGCGCCGAGCGCGAGCTGCCGGTGCTCTGGGCGGTGGCGGTCGGTTCGCTGAAGAACAAGGTGATCCTGGTGCCGGCGGCGCTGGCGATCAGCGCCTTCATCCCTGGCGCGGTGACGCCGTTGCTGATGCTGGGCGGCTTCTACCTGTGCCTCGAAGGCGTCGAGAAGCTGGCGCACAAGTGGCTGCATACCGCGGAAGAGGACGCCGCGCATCACGCCGAGGAACTCGCCGCGGTAGCCGATGCGAGCGTCGATCTGGCGGCGTATGAGCAGGAGAAGATCAAGGGTGCCATCCGCACCGATTTCGTGCTTTCAGCCGAGATCATCGTCATCGCGCTCGGCACCGTCGCCGGCCAGCCGTTCGCCACCCAGGTCGCGGTGCTCGCCGGCATCGGCCTGCTGATGACGGTCGGCGTGTACGGCATCGTCGCCGGCATCGTCAAGATGGACGACCTCGGACTCTACCTGCTGGAGCGTGGCAACGCGCCGGCGCAGCTCATCGGCAAATGGTTGCTGGCGGCGGCGCCGAAGCTGATGAAGGCGCTGACGGTGATCGGCACCGCCGCGATGTTCCTGGTCGGTGGCGGCATCCTGGTGCATGGCATCGCGCCGGTGCATCATGCCATCGAAGCCGTCGCAGCCACCGTCGGGGTGCTGGGCGGCGTCGTTGCGCTGCTGCTCAACGTGGCGGTCGGCATCGTCGGCGGCGCGCTGGCCATGCTGGTGGTTGGCCTGGCGGGCCGGGCGGTGAAAATGTTCAAGGGGGACAAGTCATGAGCAAGGCGCTGCGCCTTTCGGAAAAGTGGTTCCGCTTCGGCCTGTGGGTCGTCGCCTTCGTCTTCGCCAGCTTCCTGATCGGGCTGGGCGGCACCGTCGTCCGCAACCTGCCCAAGGTCGAGCACAACTACACGCTGGAAGACTTCATCGACCAGCCGGCGGCATCGCAGGCCCGCGGCACCATCAAGACGACCCAGAAGACCCGCCAGGACGCCCAGGAGCGGCTGGAGCAGGCGCGCCTGAAGCACAGCACGGCGCGCGCCAATTCCGTCGCGGCGCGCGAAACCTTCAACAACTGGCTGGCCACCCGCCAGGCCACGCGGCGCGCCGACCAGGACCCGGAACTGATCGCCCGCACCCAGGAACTGGACGACCTCAAGAGTGCCGAACGCAAGGCGCTGGGCGACGTCGAGGCGCAGCAGCAGACGCTGCTCGACGCCCAGCAGGCCGAGGCGCGGGCGCAGGGCCAACTGCGCGAACTGGAACAGACCGCCGCGGAAAAGCTGGCGACCGAACTGCGCAGCCAGGAGCTGCGGGTCTTCCTCTACCGCCTGACGCTGACCCTGCCGCTGCTCGGCGTCGCCGGCTGGCTGTTCGCCAAAAAGCGCCAGAGCACCTGGTGGCCGTTCGTCTGGGGCTTCATCTATTTTGCGCTGTTCGCCTTCTTCGTCGAGCTCGTGCCCTACCTGCCGAGCTACGGCGGCTACGTGCGCTACGTGGTCGGCATCGTCATCACCGTGCTGGTCGGGCGCTATGCCATCGTCGCGCTGAACCGCTACCTGGAACGGCAGAAACAGGCCGAGGCGCTGCCCGACGTAGAGCGGCGCAAGGAGCTGGGCTACGACACGGCGCTGGCGCGTCTGGCCAAGAAGGTCTGCCCGGGCTGCGAACGGCCGGTCGACCTGACCAACACGGCGATCGACTATTGCCCGCATTGCGGCATCTGCCTGTTCGACCACTGCGGGAAGTGCAACGAAAGGAAGAGCGCCTTTGCGCGCTTCTGTCATGCCTGCGGCGCCGCGGCGCGGGAATCGGCAGCGGGCTGAGGTCAGCCGAGCAGGGTGACGACGATTTCGCGCTGGTGCCCCTGGGTACGGTGCTCGAAAAGATAGATGCCCTGCCAGGTGCCGAGTAGCAGGCGACCGCCGGCGAACGGCACGCTCAGCGAAACGCCGGTCAGCAGCGAGCGGGCGTGGGCAGCCATGTCGTCGTCGCCTTCGAGGTCGTGGCGATAGCCCGGATCACCGTCCGGCGCCCAGCGTCGCATGAGCGTTTCGAGATCGCCGCGCACCGAGGGATCGGCGTTTTCGGTGATCGCCAGCCCGCAACTGGTGTGGCGCACGAAAATGTGGGCTATTCCAGCGTCGACCGCGGCAGATGCCACGATGGCGGCGACTTCCCGGGAAAATTCGGTGGCGCCGCGGCCGCGCGTCGCAATGGTCAGACGATACTGTTCGGTTGCCACGGGCTTCGCCGGAAAATCAGGATTTGTCCTTGAGCAGCCCCTGCAGGGCCGCGAACGGATTGTGGGTGGCGCCGCCGCGGCGCGCCGTACCGTCTTCGGTATACCCCCGGTCGGCCTCGATCTGCTTCTGGTGCTCGTTGTCGTGGCAATACACGCAGAGCAGTTCCCAGTTGCTTCCGTCGGGCGGATTGTTGTCGTGGTTGTGGTCGCGGTGGTGAACGGTCAATTCGCGCACGTTGGCCAGCGTGAATTCCCGCGCGCAACGGCCGCAGATCCACGGATAGATCTTCAGGGCCCGTTCGCGATAGCCCGCAGCGCGCGCCTCGGCGCTCTTGCGGGCGGCGAGAACCACATTGTCGAGGCGGTCGTGATCGATGGCTTTCATGATTTACCCGGGTGGTTCATCTGCTGTGACGTCAATCATACGCGAGGCGTTCCCCCCCCGGGACAAGGACGACGGCAGTCGGTAGACTGACGCTTCCTCTGTCCGTCGGCTGCAACCATATTATGGAACCCTGTCCCTGGTGCCTGGGCTTTGAGCTCTACCGCGAATATCACGACACGGAGTGGGGCGTACCGTTGCGCGACGACCGGGCGCTCTTCGAACTGCTGATCCTGGAAGGAGCGCAGGCCGGGCTGTCGTGGTCGACGATCCTGAAGAAGAGGGAAAACTACCGGCGCCTCTTCGACGGCTTCGACCCGGCCCTGATCGCCCGCTACGATGACGCGAAAGTCGCCGCGTTGCTGGCCGACCCGGGTATCGTGCGCAATCGCGCCAAGGTGGCGGCAACCATCGGCAATGCCCGGGCCTACCTGGCGATGGCGGAAAGCGGTCAGTCTTTCGGCGATTTCCTGTGGCAATTCGTCGATCAGGCGCCGATCCAGAACAGTTGGCGTTCGCTCGCCGAAGTGCCGGCGAAGACGGCGCATTCGGACGCGATGAGCAAGGCCCTGAGCCGGGCGGGATTCAAGTTCGTCGGCTCGACGATCTGCTACGCCTTCATGCAGGCTACGGGCATGGTCAACGACCATCTGGTGAACTGCCCGCGCCATGCCGAGATCAGGGATCGTTTCGGCGGATGATGCCACCTACCACCCGGGCGTTCGGACCCGGCGGCCGTGCTTCAGTGACCGGGGCTCCGGCGCAGAAGGGCGCAGACGCAATCCGGAATCGAGCGGGGCGCCTTCGGGGCATTCGCGGCATCCGTCGCTGCTGATTCGGGCCTGTCCGCCGACGTCTCCCCGGCAGGGGTGCCGGGCCGTTCGTCGATCGCTTTTCGAAGGATTGCGCCAACCCCTTTCCATTGGTCGTTGCCCACCGCTGCCTTGGCGCGAAACGCTTCCATGACGATGCTGTTCATGATCGATGCGCCTTTTTGGGTAGACATTGCCAATCCTCCTTTTTGCGTAGCCTATCGCCGCACCAGCCGACCCGACTGTGGCGCATTTCACGGTCGCAAAAAAATGGCGGCTTGCGCAGGGCCCGCGCCGGAGGGTTTCAGGCTTGACGGATTGACCACCATGATTCGTATGTTCGCGGCGTGGTGCGTGATGCCAGGGCGTGTTCACAGTGTCGGCGGCCATTCATGGTCCGCGCTGTTCGCTAACTACGACCTGCGCGCGGGTCGCCTGTGGATTCTGGAAGTGGCCTCGACCGCGGTCGGACCTTATCTGTTGGGGCGTATCCGGGCAGCTTAGGGGCACCGAAAGGAGGAATCACCGGCAGCCATCGGAAAATTCTGCTGGCATCCGCACCGCCTCCGGCATGACCGAGTGATGCATACTGTACGTGGCGGCCACCAGCGGTTGCCTGTCGCCGAATTACTTGGACCGGAGAAAACCATGGCGGGATTCGAAAATTACCGTGTCGATACCGATGAAATCGAGCGCGAAATTGAACGCAAGGGCGTCGTGCTCGGTATTGACTGGTCGGATGAGCCCCAAGTCAGGGCCATGGCCAGGGAAGCGCTCGATCACCTGCAGGAGGATGTCAGGATCGCTGCTTCCGGTCCGGTGGACCATAGACTTCTGGCCAAGGTCGATCTTTTCGGCCTGGCCGGGATCATGCTGAGAACGATGGAGGAAAGCGCCTCGGTCGGCGTCGAGAGCCATGGCGGAAGCGCCTGGAAAGCGTTTGCCAAGGCACTGTGGGAGGAAAAGGAACTCCGCACCTGAACTGCCCCAATTACTTTACAGCAAGCCGAACTTTACTAAGATGGAATGGAAACCACTGGATGGTTCCGGATTCCCGGAGCCTGGAGTCAATAAGCAATTTCAAGAGGTCGTGTGATGGCCACAAAACACGTCGAACTTCGTGAGCTCTGTGACAGACGTGTGAATGACGTCGGGCCGCCCGAAGGATGGAAGGAGCGCCGGCGCAGCGTTGAACGTCGAATGCCCACGGTCAATGAAGATGAATTCACACGCTCGGACTGGTTCGGGCAAATGGCTGCTTTCGTGGACGAGAGGGCGGCCGAAGAAGAAGCCATCCGGAAAGCCTTCGAAGCAGCCGAGTCGGACAAACAATAGTGCCGGGGGATCGTCCCTACGATCTAAATTTCGGCTGTTCCTCGCAACTTGTTGGGGCCGACTCATCGGTCATGACGGCATTGCCGAGTGCAAGGCTGTCGCGCACCGCCACGGCAGCCAGCACCGCCAGGCTCGTGGCGACGACCAGATGGAGGGCAAGCATGCCCCATTTCCACGGCTCAAAGTTCGAACCTTCGGTCTGGCGCTCGACGAGCACACCGTTTTCGTATTTCTCGCGGATGATCCTGGGCATGATGATGGCCTTTTCTGTGTCGCGCACCGGATTCGAGTGGTGGCGATCCTGAAAAGCAAAAAGCCCAGTCTTTTGAACTGGGCTAAGTGCTTGAAGCTTTTGGCTCCCCGACCTGGGCTCGAACCAGGGACCTACGGATTAACAGTCCGGCGCTCTACCGACTGAGCTATCGAGGAACAGAGGCGCGCATAATAGTCAGTAAAAGCCGTCCGGTCAAGCGAATGCGGGATATACTGGCAAAAAAATTTTATTTTCCCAATGGATCCAAAACTGATATTCGCCAAAACCCCGATCGGGGATGAGGCCGTTCGTCAAAGCACCCGTGTCGTTCAACGCAGTTTGCGCATGGTGCTCGTGCAGGTGGATGGCAAGCTGACCGTTGCCGAGTTGAGCGCCAAGATCGGCGATCCGCGTCTCGTTGAAGGCGCATTGCGCGAACTGGAAGAGGGGGGCTACATCGCGCCGACCCTGGAGGCCGTGTCGGTCTGGCAGGAGAGTAAGTTGCGGGTCGAGCGCCTGAAGGCTGCCGCGGTGTCGAGTGTTGCGTTCGGCACGCGTTCGGCCCCGGGCGAGTCGCGCCAGGATGCCAGCATGGCAAGCAGTTTTTCCACGTTTGGAAGATCCAGGCCACCGGCTGGCGGCACCGATGCAAACGGCAACGATCCGGCAACGGAACGGAATGAGCGCGGCGCCCGGCGTTCTCCGCTGACGATCGTCGCAATCGCCCTGGTGTCGGTACTGCTAATTGCCGTGGCGATTCTGCTGTTTTTCCCTTATGAGCGCTACAAGCCTGGCATCGAGAGCGAACTCGTGCGGACCTGGCAAACGCCTGTTCGCGTTGGCAACGTCCAACTGAAACTACTACCCAAGCCCGGCTTGCTGCTTTCCGACATACGCATCGGGGAACGTGGCGATTCGGTGATCGAGCAGGTGCGCATCTATTCTCTTTTTTCGATGCTCGGTTCCGGTGCGCACATTCTCGAGCGCGTCGAAATCGCGGGCGGAAGGGTTCTCGCCGATCACCTTGTCGGGTTGTCGATCCTCGCTCCAGAAGCGGGCCGCGCGCCGGCACAAACGCTAATCAGGCATGCCACTATCGAGCGCATGACGGTCGTTGCCGGGCCGCTGGCGCTTGGCGAACTGAATGGCGACATCAAATTCCACGGCAGCGGCCTGGTTGAAAAAGCGGCCCTGCAGACGGTCGACCGCACCTTGCGCATGGAGGTTGAGCCAGGCGGCCAGGGACCGCAGATGAAGGTCGAGGGGTTGGGCTGGCGCCCCTCCGACGAGTTTCCGCTGACTTTCGATTCCCTGCAGGCGCAAGCCGTCCTGCAGAAAGGCAAACTGACGGTTCAAAGCTTCGATTCACGAACGCTCGGCGGCGTGCTGCGAGGCAGCTGGCTGCTGGACTGGAGCAGGGGCCTGACGATGGCGGGCGACGCGAAGCTGGAACGGCTCGACTGCCGCAAGGTGACCGCCCTTTTTGCCCCATCGCTTGCGCTGGAAGGGGATTTGATGGGCAGCCTTCGCCTGCGCGGCGCCGGCAGTAACTGGCAGGCGATGTGGGGGAGCGCCGAGGCAGCGCTGGATGCGGTCGTCGTGCGCGGCGTACTGAACGGCGTCGATCTGGGCGAGGCGGCGCGGCGCGGTAATGGCTCGCTGGTGCGGGCCGGCAGCACCAAGTTTGATCGCCTGGCGGTACGGGTGAGCATCGACCCGCGCCAAGTGATCGGACGAGACCTGACGTTGAACGCCGGCATGTTTACCGCGGCCGGCCAATTTGTCGCCAACCGCGAGCGCCAGGTGGACAGCAATCTGCTGGTCACCATGCAGACCTCGGTGTCCTCGCTCACCCTGCCGATCCGGGTCAGCGGGACGCTGCCCAACCTGCAGGCGGCCAGCACCCGCTGAACGGCCGGACAAAAAAATGGCGAGGCCGCAGCCTCGCCATCCGCTTTCGTCGAAAGGAACTCAGCCCTTGGTCACGGTGGCAATCGCCTTCGCAACATAATCGACGTTCTTCGTATTCAGCGCCGCCAGGCAGATGCGGCCGGTCGACACGGCGTAGATGCCGAATTCTTCCTTCATGCGTTCGACCTGCGCGGCGGTCAGGCCGGTGTAGGAGAACATCCCGCGCTGCTGGGCGACGAAGGAGAAGTCCTGGGCGCAACCGGTCGCCTTGATGGCGTCGACCAGCCCGGTGCGCATGGCGCGGATGCGGTCGCGCATGCCGGCCAGTTCGGCTTCCCACTGGGCGCGCAGTTCGGCCGAGGCGAGGACGCCGGCGACTAGGGCGCCGCCGTGGGTCGGCGGATTGGAATAGTTGGTGCGGATGACGCGCTTGACTTGCGACATCACACGGGCAGCCTCTTCCTTGCCGGCGGTGACGATGGACAGCGCGCCGACACGCTCGCCGTACAGCGAGAAGTTCTTGGAGAACGAGCTGGAAGCGAAGAACTGCAGGCCGGACTTCGAAAAGGCGCGCACGGCCACGGCGTCGGCATCGATACCGTCGGCAAAGCCCTGGTAGGCCATGTCTAGGAAGGGCACCAGACCGCGCTCCTGGCAAACGGCGACCACTTCGGCCCACTGGGCGTCGGAGAGATCGGCGCCGGTCGGGTTGTGGCAGCAGGCATGCAGGACGATGACGGAGCCGGCGGGCAGGCCCTGCAGGCAGGCTTTCATGCCGGCGAAGTTCACGCCGCGGGTGGCGGCGTCGTAGTAGGGGTAGTTCTCGACCACGAAGCCGGCGGACTCGAACAGCGCGCGGTGGTTTTCCCACGATGGGTCGCTGATATAGACCTTGGCGTCCGGGTTCAGGCGCTTCAGGTAATCGGCGCCGACCTTCAGGGCGCCGGTGCCGCCAAGCGCCTGGGCGGTGATGACCTGGCCGTTGGCCAGCAGCTCGGAATCCTTGCCGAACAAGAGGTTCTGAACGGCGGTGTTGTAGGCCGGGTTGCCTTCGATCGGCTGGTAGCCGCGCGGCAGGGCGGCCTTGACCCGGGCGTCCTCGGCGGCCTTGACGGCGGCGAGCAGCGGAATCTTGCCGTTGTCGTCGAAATAGACGCCGACACCGAGGTTGACCTTGGTGCTGCGGGCATCCGCGTTGAATGCTTCGTTCAGGCCGAGGATGGGGTCGCGCGGGGCCATTTCCACCGCAGCGAAGATCGAAGAGGACATAAAGACTCCGTGGAATAATACGAACAATGCGCGCAGCACCCTTGCCACACGCGAAAAACCGAAGAATTTTAACATGAGCGAAACCAAGACCAGCATCCCGGTTGTCTGCTTCGAGGGCAGCCCGTATCGGCTGCATCAGCCCTTTCCGCCGGCCGGCGACCAGCCCGAGGCGATTCGCCAGCTGGTCGAAGGCCTGGAGGACGGTCTTTCCTTCCAGACCCTGCTCGGCGTGACCGGTTCCGGCAAGACCTACACGATGGCCAACGTCATCGCGCGCACCGGACGCCCGGCGCTGGTGCTGGCACCGAACAAGACGCTGGCGGCGCAGCTCTACGCCGAATTCAAGGAATTCCTTCCGGAGAACGCCGTCGAGTATTTCGTTTCCTACTACGATTACTACCAGCCCGAGGCCTATGTGCCGTCGCGCGACCTGTTCATCGAAAAGGACAGCTCGATCAACGATCATATCGAACAGATGCGCCTGTCGGCGACCAAGAGCCTGATCGAGCGGCGCGATGTCGTCATCGTCGCCACCGTTTCCTGCATCTACGGCATCGGTGACCGCGACGAATATCACAACATGATCCTGACCATGCGGGTCGGCGACAAGCTCGACCAGCGCGCCATGATCAAGCGCCTGAGCGACATGCAGTACGAGCGCAACGAGATGGATTTTCACCGCGGCATCTTCCGGGTGCGCGGCGACATCATCGACATCTTTCCGGCCGAACACGCCGAGCATGCCATCCGCGTCTCGCTGTTCGACGACGAAATCGAAAGCCTGCAGTTCTTCGACCCGCTGACCGGCCATCTGCTGCACAAGGCGCTGCGTTTCACCGTTTTCCCCGCGTCGCACTACGTTACCCCGCGCAGCACCGTGCTGCGCGCGATCGAAGCGATCAAGGACGAGTTGCGCGAGCGGATCAACTTCTTCACCCGCAGCAACAAGCTGGTCGAAGCCCAGCGCATCGAACAGCGGACCCGTTTCGACCTCGAACTGCTCGACCAGATCGGCTTCTGCAAGGGCATCGAGAACTATTCGCGGCACCTATCCGGGCGCCGGGCCGGCGAGGCGCCGCCGACGCTGATCGACTACCTGGCGCCGGATGCCCTGATCTTCATCGACGAGTCGCACGTCACCATCGGTCAGGTCGGCGGCATGTTCAAGGGCGACCGTTCGCGCAAGGAAAACCTGGTCGACTACGGTTTTCGGCTGCCTTCGGCGCTCGACAACCGGCCGTTGCAGTTCAACGAGTTCGAGGCCCACCTGCGGCAGACGATCTTCGTCTCGGCAACCCCCGCGGAGTACGAAAACCAGCACGCCGGACAGGTTGTCGAGCAGGTCGTCCGGCCGACCGGCCTGATCGACCCGAAGATCTGCGTGCGCCCGGCGTCGACTCAGGTCGACGACTTGCTCGGCGAGATCCGGACGCGCGTCGATGCCGGCGAGCGCGTGCTGGTCACCACGCTGACCAAGCGCATGGCCGAGGACCTGACCGACTTTCTTGCCGAGAACGGCATCAAGGTGCGCTACCTGCACTCGGACATCGATACCGTCGAGCGCGTCGAAATCATCCGCGACCTGCGCCTTGGCGAATTCGACGTGCTGGTCGGCATCAACCTGCTGCGCGAAGGGCTGGATATCCCCGAGGTGTCGCTGGTCGCCATTCTCGACGCCGACAAGGAAGGTTTCCTGCGCTCCGAGCGTTCGCTGATCCAGACCATCGGCCGCGCAGCGCGCCATATCAATGGCACAGCCATCCTCTATGCTGATACGATTACGCAATCCATGCAGCGGGCGATCGCCGAAACGGAGCGGCGGCGCGAAAAGCAGATCGGCTTCAACACCGAACGCGGCATCACACCGCGCGGGGTGTCCAAGAAAATCAAGGACATCATCGACGGGGTCTACGATGTCGAGTCGGCCAGGGGCGAGCTCAAGGCAGCGCAGCAACAGGCGGCTTACGAGGCCATGGATGAGAAGACGGTGGCAAGGGAAATCAAGCGCCTCGAAAAGCAGATGCTCGAGTGCGCAAGAAACCTGGAATTCGAAAAAGCGGCAGCCGCCCGCGACGATTTGTTCCGCCTGCGGGAGCGGGTGTTCGGCGCGGCGCAGCATGACCGGGATGGAGACGAGACAAGATGAGCTATCGCGTGCTGCTGGTCTGCATGGGGAATATCTGTCGTTCCCCGACGGCCGAAGTCGTGTTAAGACAACTTATAAAAAACAATAACCTGGGAAGCATTGTTGAAGTTGACTCTGCGGGAACCCATGGTTATCACGTCGGCGAGGCGCCGGACTCGCGGACCCAGCGGGCAGCGGCGGCGCGTGGCTACAACCTGTCGCAACTGCGCGCGCGCAAGGTCGCCCGCCAGGATATCGACTACTTCGACCTGATCCTGGCCATGGACAAGACCAATCTCGACAACCTGCGCCGCATGGCGCCGCCCGAGGCGCACGAGCGCATCAAGCTGTTTATGGATTACGCCAGGAATTTCGACGACGACGAGGTACCCGATCCCTACTACGGGCTCGGGCACGGCTTCGACCTGGTGCTCGACATGGTCGAGGATGCCGCGCGCGGGCTGGTCGACGATATCAAGAAGAAAATAGCCGCTGAATGAACCGGCTGGCCGGACAGGCAATGAAAAAGGGCACCCGCGGGTGCCCTTTCTGTTGATCGCCTGAGCTTATTTCTGCGTTTCGACGATCACCAGCGGCTCGTCGCTGCCCGCCTCGACGACCTTCGGCTTGCGCGCACGGCCGAGCTTGGGCGGCGCTTCCGGCTGGGCGACCACGGCCGGCGCGGTCGTCTGCACCAGCACCAGGCCACTTTCGGCCAGCGTCTTGTCGAGGTCGACCGCCACCGGCGCTGCGATGACGACCGGCGGAACCACGATTTCCGGGCTTTCCTGGACGTCGACCGCAACAGCCGGCGGAATCACCGCCTCGACGACCGGCGCGGCCACGACTTCGGGAATCGCCGGTGCGACAGCCTCGACGACCGGCTGGACTACCGGTTGCGCCACTACTTCGGGCGCCGGCGCCTCCGGCTGAACTGCCGCGGCGACGGAAACCTCGGCAACAGGGGCGGGAACGACCACTGTTTCTTCGGAAATAACTGCAGGCGCGGCTTCCGTGGCGACTGCGACTGCAGCGGCGACGGGCGTCGCTGCGCCGACATCGCCTTCGTTGCGACGCTCGCCGCGTCCGCGGCCGCCACGACGACCACGGCGACGGTTGCCCTGATCCTCGGCACCGACGCCCTCGGGCGCGTTCTCACCGCTGCCGATGGCGGCCGAAACCTCGGCCGCGAGCAGTTCCGGCGCCTGCTTGTTCTCCACCGCTTCCGGCTGCTGGCGCTCGCGCCGCTCCTTGCGTTCGCCGCGCGGCTTGCGTTCCTGACGCTCGCCGCTTGCTGCGGTCGACTCCTCGCGCGGGGCCTTTTCCACGTTGCGCTCGCCGCGTTCGCTGCGCTCGTTGCGGTTTCCGCGATCCTGGCGCTCGCTCCGCTCGCCGCGCTCTTCGTCCCGGCGCCCGCCGTTGCGGCCGCCGCGACGGTTGTCGTTGCGCTCGCGCCGGCCGTCACCACGGCCTTCGCGCGGCTTCCTGGCCGGCTCTGGTGCCGGAGTTGCCTCGACCGGCTTCGGCGAACTGCGGAACCACGACATGATCTTCGTGAACAGGCCGGTTTCGGGCGGTGCAGCCACCGGCGCCGGGGCCGGGGCGACCGTCTTTTCCGGCAGGTTGGGCGCCGGCTGCTCGGGGGAGATGCCCTTGATGACGGCCTCCTGGCGCGGCTTCGCCGCTTCGTCCTTGCTGCCGCCGGGGCGAGCGGTTTCCTCGACCGGCGTATCGACCATCTTGTAGGAGGGCGCGCGCACGTCGTCGTTGTTCAGATCGTCGTGGCGCAGACGGGTGATCGTGTGCGCCGGCGTCTCGAGATGAACGTTCGGAATCAGCAGGATGGTGACCTTGTGGCGCAGTTCGATGGCCTGGATGTCCGGACGCTTCTCGTTGAGCAGGAAGGTAGCGACATCGACCGGCACCTGGACATGCACGGCGCCGGTGTTTTCCTTCATCGCTTCCTCTTCGAGGATGCGCAGAATGTGCAGCGCGGCGGATTCGGCCGAGCGGATGTGGCCGGTGCCGGTGCAGCGCGGGCAGGGGATGTAGCTGGTTTCGGCGAGGGCCGGGCGCAGGCGCTGGCGCGACAGTTCCATCAGGCCGAAGCGGCTGATCTTGCCCATCTGGACGCGGGCGCGGTCGAAGCGTAGCGCGTCGCGCAGGCGGTTCTCGACTTCGCGCTGGTTGCGCTGGTTTTCCATGTCGATGAAGTCGATGACGATCAGGCCGCCGAGGTCGCGCAGGCGTAGCTGGCGTGCCAGTTCTTCGGCCGCTTCGATGTTGGTCTTGAACGCCGTTTCCTCGATGTCGGCGCCCTTGGTGGCGCGCCCGGAGTTCACGTCGACCGCCACCAGCGCCTCGGTATGGTCGATGACGATGGCGCCGCCGGAGGGCAGGTTGACCTGGCGGGCGAAGGCGGTTTCGATCTGGTGCTCGATCTGGAAGCGAGAGAACAGCGGCACGTCGTCGTGATAGCGCTTGACGCGGTTGACGTTGCCCGGCATGACCGTGCCCATGAATGCCTTCGCCTGCTCGTAGACCTCGTCGGTGTCGATCAGGATTTCGCCGATGTCCGGCTGGAAGTAGTCGCGGATGGCGCGGATGACCAGGCTGCCTTCGAGGTAGATCAGGAAGGCGCCCGATTGCTGCTGGGCGGCGCCTTCGATGGCGCTCCACAGCTGCAGCAGGTAGTTCAGGTCCCACTGCAGTTCCTCGGCCTGACGGCCGATGGCGGCAGTGCGGGCGATCAGGCTCATGCCGTTGGGCACTTCGAGCTGATCCATGATTTCGCGCAGTTCGGCACGCTCGTCGCCGTCGACACGGCGCGATACGCCGCCGCCGCGCGGGTTGTTCGGCATCAGCACAAGATAGCGGCCGGCCAGCGACACGTAGGTGGTCAGGGCGGCGCCCTTGTTGCCGCGCTCGTCCTTGTCGACCTGGACGATCAGTTCCTGGCCTTCCTTGAGTGCTTCATTGATCTTGGCGCGGCCGACTTCGACGCCGGGCTGGAAATACGATCGGGAGATTTCCTTGAACGGCAGAAAACCGTGCCGCTCGGCGCCATAATCGACGAAGCAGGCTTCGAGGCTGGGCTCGATGCGGGTGATGACACCCTTGTAGATGTTGCTCTTGCGTTGCTCTTTGGCGGCCGATTCAATGTCGAGATCGATCAGTTTCTGACCATCGACAATGGCGACACGTAGTTCTTCGGCCTGTGTCGCATTGAAAAGCATGCGTTTCATTGTTTTTGGGCTCCGGCGCGCTTGGGCACGCGGCAACGAAACGCCCGTTCAGGCAGCGACAGTTTCTTTATCGGGTTGCGTCATTGTGGATGAGGGCAAGAGCGACGATGAATGTGCTGATCAACAAACGGTTGCGTGTTTTTTATTGAAATGCGCAACCTGAAATTCCTGCAACGGGCGATCCGTGCGTGCTTACGGCGGGCTAATCCATTAACATCACTACTTTTGGTGAGTGAACTTAACCAGTCGTTTTGCGTTGGTCTGGCTTGCGCAGGTCGCGCAAGTGAGACTTCGAGCCTGCCGCGTGACGGTCGCGCCTTGAGCGCGGGGCAAACGGTCTGACGGTTCGGCATCTCTTGCAAACCGAGACGCAAAACGTGGGCAGTATATTAGAAAATGAACAGCGCTGGTAACAATTCGGTCACCCACCTGGTGATCGGCGACGAAGAGCAGGGCCAGCGCCTCGACAACTTCCTGATCCGCGTCTGCAAGGGCGTGCCCAAAAGCCACCTCTACCGCATTCTGCGCAGCGGCGAGGTGCGGGTGAACAGCGGGCGGGTCGATGCGACGTATCGCCTGCGCGCCGGCGACAAGTTGCGCATTCCCCCGATCAGGGTCGCCGAGCGGGCGCAGGACGAGGTCGACGAAGCGGCCAAGCAGCGCGTGGAGCTGCCCGTCCTCTATGAAGACGAGGCGCTGCTGGTCGTCGACAAGCCGGAAGGCATCGCCGTGCATGGCGGCAGCGGCGTCAGCTTCGGGGTCATCGAGGCCCTGCGCCGGCAGCGGCCGCAGGCGAAATTTCTCGAACTGGCGCATCGGCTTGACCGCGAAACCTCCGGCATCCTGCTGGTCGGCAAGAAGCGGCTGGCCCTGACGGCGTTGCACGACATGTTCCGCGAACACGGCGCCGGGGCCGACAAGCGCTACCTGGTGCTGGTCAAGGGACGATGGATGAACGCCACCCAGCACGTCCGGTTGCCGTTGCACAAATATCTGACCGACGGCGGCGAGCGGCGGGTGGCGGTCGATGCGCAGGGCAAGGCGTCGCATACGGTCTTCCGCCTGCTGGCACGCTGGCCGGGAATGAGCCTGCTCGAGGCGCAGCTGAAGACCGGGCGGACGCACCAGATTCGCGTCCATCTGGCGCATCTCGGCTTTCCGATTCTCGGCGACGAGAAATACGGCGATTTCGCCGTCAACAAGGAACTCCGCCGCCACGGACTCAAGCGCATGGCGCTGCACGCCTGGCGCATGGCCTTCCGGCATCCGCTGACGGCGGCGCCACTGGAGTTCATCGCGCCGCTGCCGGACGGTATCGGCAGCCACATCGCTGCGGTCGACGCCCAAAATACGCGGGAATTCACGGCCGACAATCTGGAACAATTTCTCGGGAAAATCCTCTGAAGCGCATGAAATACGAACTGATCGTCTTCGACTGGGATGGCACCCTGCTCGATTCCGCGGGTGCCATCGTGCGCGCCATCCAGGCGGCCTGCCGCGATCTCGAACTACCGGAACCCGACGACGCCCAGGCGCGCCACGTGATCGGCCTCGGCCTGGTGGATGCCATGCGCCAGGCGGTGCCTGACCTGAAGCCGGAACGCTACCAGGCGATGTCCGAACGCTACCGCTTCCATTACCTGTCCGGCGACCATGAACTGACGCTGTTCGAGGGCATTCCCGAACTGCTCGCCGACTTGCAGGCCGCCGGCCATCTGCTGGCCATCGCCACCGGCAAGAGCCGCGTCGGCCTCGACCGTGCGTTGGACCATTCCGGCCTGCGTCCGCTGTTCCATGCCTCGCGTTGCGCCGACGAATGCCATTCCAAGCCGCACCCGCAGATGCTCGACGAACTGATGGCCGAATTCGGCGTTTCCGCCGCGTCGACCGTGATGATCGGCGACACCTCGCACGACCTGCTGATGGCCCGGAACGCCGGCGTCGACGGTCTGGCCGTCACCTATGGCGCCCATCCGCACGACCATCTGGCCGAGCAGGGGCCGCTAGCCTGCCTCCATACCGTCGCGGAACTCGAATCTTGGCTGAAATCCAACGCCTGATCTGCGCCAGCGCCGAGCTTGCCGATGCCGGCAAGGGCGTCTGCTTTACCGTCAACTGGCGGCAGCGGGAAGCGGCGGCCTTCGTCATCCGCTTTCGGGGGCAGGTCCGTGGCTATCTCAACGAATGCGGCCATGTTCCGGCGCAACTCGACTGGCAACCGGGAGAGTTCTTCGACGATTCCAAGCTATACTTGATCTGCTCGGTCCATGGCGCGCTTTATGCTCCGGATTCGGGCCAGTGTCTGGGCGGCCGCTGCCATGGCAGGGGGCTGGTCGCGTTGCCGGTCGCTGAAGCGAATGGTCAGGTCTTTCTAACAGAAGAAGTTGCACATGGATAATCCCCAACCCCCCAACAATTCCTCGGACTGGGAACGGCGCACGCTCGAAAAACTGGTCTTTTCGGCGCTTCAGGAACAGAAGGCCGGCCGGCGCTGGGGCATCTTCTTCAAGATGCTGGGCTTCGTCTACCTGACACTGGTGCTCGCTGCACTGGTCGACTGGGGCACCGAAACGTCGCATCAGGAGCGCCACACGGCGCTGATCGACATTGCCGGCACCATCGAGTCGAAAGGCGCGGCCAATGCCGAAAAGATGCTCGAGTCGCTGCAGAGCGCCTTCAAGGAAAAGAACGTCGCCGGCGTCGTCCTGCGCATCAACAGCCCCGGCGGCAGCCCGGTCCAGGCCGGCATCATCAATGACGAAATCCGCCGCCTGCGCGCCGCACATCCGCAGACGCCGCTCTACGTCGTGGTCGAAGACATCTGCGCCTCGGGCGGCTACTACGTCGCCGCGGCCGCCGACCGGATCTACGTCAACAAGGCGAGCATCGTCGGTTCGATCGGGGTCTTGATGGACGGCTTCGGGTTTACCGGAACGATGGAAAAGCTCGGCGTCGACCGGCGCCTGCTGACCTCGGGAGCCAACAAGGGCTTCCTTGACCCCTTCTCGCCGCCGAATCCCGGCCAGGAGGCGCACGCCCGCGCCATGATCGACGAAATTCACCGGCAGTTCATCGAGGTGGTCAAGGCCGGCCGCGGCGAGCGTCTGAAGGAAACGCCCGACATGTTCTCGGGGCTGATGTGGACCGGCGAGCAGAGCATCAAGCTGGGGCTCGCTGATGATTACGGCACCGTCGATTCGGTCGCCCGCGACGTGATCAAGGCAGAAAAGGTGCTCGACTACACCGTCAAGGAGAATATCGCCGAGCGTTTTGCCAAGCGTCTCGGGGCAGGTGCGGTCAACAGTTTCTGGAACGGCATTTTCGAGAGCGCCGCCGCGGTCCGGCTGTACTGATATCGCTCAGGCGAGGAGCAGAAACACCGTCGGACGCCGCTCGATTTCGGGCGGCGTCTGTTTTTTCCACTGCTGAACCGTTCGCGTCAGCACCGATTCGCCGGGCAGGCTGAGATCGGTCGCCAGCGTCAGCCGGGTGCCCGGCTGGCACGCTTTAAGGATACCGTCGAGCAGTTGCCGGTTGCGGTAGGGCGTTTCGATGAAAATCTGCGTCTGGCGGCGCTTGCGCGATTCGCTTTCCAGTTCGCGCAGGGTTTTGTCCCGCTCCGCCTCCTTGGCCGGCAGGTAGCCGTGAAACGCGAAGCGCTGGCCGTTGAGGCCGGAAGCCATCAAAGCCAGCAGCAGCGACGACGGGCCGATCAGTGGCACGACGCGGATCGCCTCGCGCTGCGCCAGCGCCACCAGGTCGGCGCCCGGGTCGGCGACCGCCGGGCAGCCGGCTTCGGAAATCAGGCCGACATCGTGGCCGGCGCGCAGCGGGGCGAGCAGGCGATCCAGCGCCTCGGGCCGGGTATGTTCGTTGAGTTCTTCAAGTTGCAGCGCTTGCAACGGCGCATAGGTTCCTACGGCCTTGAGAAAGGCACGCGCCGACTTGGCGTTCTCGACAACGAACTGCGTCAGCGGCCGCACCTGCTCAAGGACCGTCGCCGGCAGACACAGTTCGGGCGCAACGGCGCCAAGCGGCACGGGAATCAGATAAAGCGTGCCGCTCGTCAAAGTACGGTCATTCCATGCTTGCGCAGCAAGTCGCAGAGCGCGATCAGCGGCAGCCCGACCAACGCATTCGGATCGTCGCCCTGAATGCGGCTCAGCAGCGCGATCCCCAGACCCTCGGATTTGGCCGACCCGGCGCAGTTGTAGGCCGGTTCGCGGCGCAGGTAGTTCTCGATTTCCGCGTCGCTCAGCTCGCGAAAGCCGACCAGCGTGGGGACGCCACGCACCTCGGCTTCCCCGGTCTGCGCATCGAGGACGCAAAGACCGGTGAAGAAATTGACGGTCCTGCCCGAAAGCTCACGCAGTTGCGCAACCGCCCGTGCGTGCGTCCCCGGCTTGCCGAACACGCGGCCATCCATTTCGGCGACCTGGTCGCTGCCGATGATCAACGCTTCGGGAAACTGCTGCGCCACGGCACGCGCCTTGGCCTCGGACAGACGCAGCGCCGTCGTGATCGGTGATTCGCCGGGCAGCGGGGTTTCATCGGTTTCCGGGCTGGCGACCGCGAAGGGCAGGCCGAGCCTGGCAAGGAGTTCGCGCCGGTAGGGCGAGGTGGACGCAAGTACGAGTTGTTTCGGGGACATAAATGTGTTGTTGCGACAAGTGCTTGCAAAAGACTCTTGAGGCAGCACTTAGTTTTGACTTGGAATGCTAAAAATACTATTATCTCGTGTTTAAGTCGGAACCGCTCAGGATTGAAGAAGATTTCGGATAGTTTCGCATTTGCCCGTGATGGTCGTGTTCTGGAAGGAGCGCTGGCCGCCACCAGCCTGGAGCGCCTGCACGATCTGCTGGCGGAGGTTTCCGGAGAGGTCACTTTCCGGCTTCAGGGGTACAAGGGAGAGCGCGGACAATCCATGCTGCGTCTGCAGGTGAACGGGGTGCTCCCGTTGGCTTGCCAGCGTTGCCTGGAGGCTATCCATTTCGAACTCGATGTCGACAGCCAGCTGGAATTGATTTCCGAAGATAGCGAACTGTCGCAGGATGAGCTGGAAGACGACACCCGGGATTTCCTGCCGGTGGCGGGCGAACTGGATGTGGCCGAGTTGGTGGAGGATGAAATCCTTCTGGCCCTTCCGGTCGCGCCGCGGCACGAAAGATGTGGTTTGCCCGGCGCCGCCGATGTCGGCGAACGGATCAATCCGTTCGCGGCACTGGCGGAGCTGAAAGGCAAGCCGAACTGATTTTTTTGGAGTAACAACATGGCCGTTCAACAGAACAAAAAATCCCCGTCCAAGCGTGGCATGCATCGCGCGCACGACTTCCTGACCAACCCGCCGCTGGCCGTCGAGCCGACCACCGGCGAAACGCATCTGCGCCACCATATTTCGCCCAACGGTTTCTACCGCGGCAAGAAGGTTCTCAAGGCCAAGGGCGAGTAAACGTTAATTGAAGGGCAGGCGGTCCGTCGCGGGCCGCCTGCCTTTTCTTTTGCCATGACAGCCCGCATTGCCATCGATTGCATGGGGGGAGACCACGGACCGTCAGTGACGGTGCCGGCGGCGCTCCGCTTCCTGGAAGATCACCCCGGCGCCAGTCTGATCCTTGTCGGGCGCGAGGAAATCGTGCGGCCCCTGCTGGCCGGCCAGGATGCTAACCCGCGCCTGCGCGTGGTGCACGCCTCCGAAGTCGTCGGCATGGATGAATCGCCCGCGCTTGCACTGCGCGGCAAAAAGGATTCGTCGATGCGGGTGGCGATCAACCTCGTCAAGAACGGCGAGGCGGATGCCTGTGTTTCGGCCGGCAACACCGGCGCCCTGATGGCGATCTCGCGTTTCGTCCTCAAGATGCTGCCGGGCATCGAGCGCCCGGCCATCTGCGCGCCGCTGCCGACCTCCAGTGGGCACACCCACATGCTCGACCTCGGCGCCAACGTCGACTGCGGGCCGGAACACCTGCTGCAGTTCGGCATCATGGGTGCCATGCTGGTCTCGGCGATGGAGCACAAGGAACGTCCGACCGTCGGCATCCTCAACATCGGCGAGGAAGAAATCAAGGGCAACGAGGCGGTCAAGGCGGCCGCCGAACTGCTACGCAACTCGGGCCTCAACTTCATCGGCAACGTCGAGGGTGACGGCATCTACAAGGGCGATGCCGACGTCGTCGTCTGCGACGGCTTCGTCGGCAACGTGGCGCTGAAGACTTCGGAAGGCCTGGCCCAGATGCTGGGCTCCGCGCTGCGTGCCGAGTTCAAGCGCAACTGGCTGACCAAACTGGCGGCGATGATCGCCATTTCGGTCCTCAACAATTTCAAGCAACGCTTCGACCATCGTCGCTACAACGGCGCGATCCTGCTCGGACTGCGCGGGATTTCGGTCAAGAGCCACGGCTCGGCCGATGCCTTTTCCTTCGGTTTTGCCATCGGTCGTGCCTACGATGCCGCGGAGAATCGCGTGCTCGAGCGCATCGCAGCGCGCATTACCGAAATGGCCGGACCGGAAGCAATCAGCGCGGAGGAGAGCACCTGAATGTTTGCACGCCTGATCGGCACCGGCAGTTGCCTGCCCGGCCTTCCCGTCACCAATGACGATCTGGCGGCGCGGGGCATCGACACCAACGACGAATGGATCGTCACCCGCACCGGCATCCGCAGCCGCTACCTGGCCGAACCCGGCACGACGTCGAGCGAACTCGGCCTGATCGCCGCTCGGCGGGCACTTGAAATGGCCGGCGTGACGCCGGGCGAGATCGACCTGATCATCGTCGCCACCTCGACGCCCGATTTCATCTTCCCGAGCACTGCCTGCCTGATCCAGGGCAAGCTGGGCAACAAGGGGGCCGCAGCCTTCGACGTGCAGGCGGTGTGCAGCGGCTTCGCCTATGCACTGGGCATCGCCGAGAAATTCATCCGTTCCGGCAGCCACAAGAGGGCGCTGGTCATCGGCGCCGAGGTGTTTTCGCGCATTCTTGACTGGAACGATCGCGGTACCTGCGTGCTGTTTGGCGACGGGGCCGGTGCCGTCGTCCTTGAAGCGTCGGACAAGCCCGGCATCCTGGCCACCGCGATGCATGCCGACGGCAGCCAGAACGGCATCCTGAACGTACCTGGCCAGATCTGCGGCGGCCAGGTGACCGGCGACCCGTTCCTGCGCATGGACGGCCAGGCGGTCTTCAAGTTCGCCGTACGCGTCCTCGCCGACATCGCCGAGGAAGTCTGCCAGGCTGCAGGAATGCAGACGAACGAGGTCGACTGGCTGATTCCGCACCAGGCCAACATCCGCATCATCGAGGCGACCGGCAAGAAGCTGGGCGTCGACCGCAGCAAGGTCATCGTCACCGTCGATCGCCACGGCAATACCTCGGCGGCCTCGGTGCCGCTGGCGCTTGACGAGGCGGTGCGCGACGGACGCATCCGGCGCGGCCAGAAAGTGCTGCTGGAAGGCGTCGGCGGCGGCTTTACGTGGGGCGCGGCCCTGCTCGAATTCTGATCCAGGAGACCCCGGACATGTCTTTTGCATTCGTTTTTCCCGGCCAGGGCTCGCAGAGCGTTGGCATGATGGCCGCCTACGGCGACGCCGCCGTGGTTCGCACCACCTTCGACGAGGCGTCCGCCGCGCTCGGTGACGACCTGTGGGCCATGGTCGCCGAAGGCCCCGCCGAAACCCTGACCCAAACGGTCAACACGCAGCCGGTCATGCTGACCGCCGGCATCGCGGCCTGGCGCCTGTGGTGCGAAAAGGGCGGCCGGAAGCCGGCCGTCGTCGCCGGCCACAGCCTCGGCGAATATTCCGCGCTGGTCGCCGCCGGCGTCATCGATTTCAAGGATGCCGTGCCGCTGGTTCGCCTGCGCGCCGCCGCCATGCAGGAAGCCGTGCCGCTCGGCACCGGCGCCATGGCCGCCGTACTCGGCCTCGACAATGCCGGCATCGTCGCCGCCTGCACCGAGGCGGCGCAGGGTGAAGTCGTCGAACCGGTCAATTTCAACGCCAACGGCCAGACCGTGATCGCCGGCCACAAGGCCGCCGTCGAACGCGCGATGGAAGCCTGCAAGGCGCGCGGGGCCAAGATGGCCAAGGCATTGCCGGTTTCCGCGCCGTTCCATTCGTCGCTGATCCGTCCGGCGGCCGACAAACTGGGCGCCCGCCTGGCCGAACTGACGCTGAAGGCGCCGGCCATCCCGGTAATCAACAACGTCGATGTCGCCATCGAAAACGACCCGGCCCGCATCAAGGATGCGCTGGTCCGCCAGGCCTACAATCCGGTGCGCTGGGTCGAGACCGTCCAGAAAATGGCTGCCATGGGCGTGTCGACCGTGGCAGAGTGCGGCCCCGGCAAGGTGCTGGCCGGTCTCACCAAACGCTGCGCCGACGGCATCGCCGGCGTCGCGCTGGCCGATGCCGCGGCCATCGACGCCAACATTGGCCTGGAGTAAGCGATGCTGAACGACAAGATCGCCCTGGTGACCGGCGCCACCCGCGGCATTGGCCGCGCCATCGCGCTCGAACTGGGCCGGCAGGGCGCCACCGTGATCGGCACTGCGACCAGCGAAGAGGGTGCCGGGACAATTTCCGCCTACCTGGCCGAAGCCGGCATCAAGGGCCGCGGCATCGCGCTTAACGTCACGGACGCCGCCCGGACCGACGCCGTGCTGGCCGACCTGGCCAAGGAATTCGGCGCCATCACCGTGCTCGTCAATAACGCCGGCATCACGCGCGACAACCTGACCATGCGCATGGGCGACGACGAGTGGGATGCCGTCATCGACACCAACCTGAAGGCGGTCTTCCGCCTCTCGCGCGGCGTCATGCGCGGCATGATGAAGGCGCGCTTCGGCCGCATCGTTAATATCACTTCGGTCGTCGGCTATTCGGGCAACCCCGGGCAGGCCAACTACTGCGCCGCCAAGGCCGGTGTTGCCGGCATGAGCCGCTCGCTGGCCCGTGAACTCGGCAGCCGCAACATCACGGTCAACTGTGTCGCCCCGGGCTTCATCGCCACCGACATGACGCATGCCTTGACCGATGAGCAGAAGGCGGCCATGCTGGCATCCATTCCGCTGGCCCGTGCCGGTACGCCGGAAGATATCGCCGGTGCCGTCGGATTCCTGGTTTCACCTGCCGCCGCGTATGTCACGGGCACGACTGTGCACGTGAATGGCGGCATGTTCATGGATTGATTTCCCCAAGCCCCGGCTTTTGGTAGAATCACAACGTTTTTTTCGTACCCCTGAGGGGAAGGAGTTTTTCGAATGGATAACATCGTAGAGCGCGTCAAGAAAATCGTCGCCGAACAACTGGGTGTGAACGAAGCGGACATCAAGAACGAGTCCTCTTTTGTGGACGATCTGGGCGCGGATTCCCTGGACACCGTCGAACTGGTCATGGCACTGGAAGAAGAATTCGAGTGCGAGATCCCCGACGAACAAGCTGAGAAGATCACCACGGTCCAGCAGGCGGTCGATTTCATCCTCGCCAACAAGAAGTAATCCATTTCGGTTGATCCTGGCAAGGCCGGCCCGCATGGCCGGCCTTGCTACATTTGCTTGCGGAGCTCACCTTGGCACGTCGTAGAGTCGTAGTTACTGGTCTCGGCCTCATTTCCCCGGTCGGCAATAGTGTCGAAGAAGGTTGGCAGAACATCATTGCCGGCCGTTCCGGCATTGCGCCCGTCACCCGATTCGATACCTCCGCCTTCCCGGTACAGTTCGCCGGCGAGGTCAGGAATTTCGATGTCACGCAGTACATTTCGGCCAAGGACGCCCGCCGCATGGACAAGTTCATCCATTTCGGCCTGGCGGCGGGCATCCAGGCCGTGCGCGACGCCGGTCTGGACAAGGAAGGTGCGGCTGACCCCGAGCGCGTCGGCGTCTCCATCGGGTCCGGCATCGGCGGCCTGCCGCTGATCGAGGAAACCAAGGACGAATACAATGCTGCCGGCGTGCGCAAGGTTTCCCCGTTCTTCGTTCCCGGTTCGATCATTAACATGATCTCCGGCAACCTGTCGATCGAGTTCGGCTTCAAGGGCCCGAACCTCTCCATCGTCACGGCCTGCACAACGGGTACGCACTCCATCGGGGAAGCCGCCCGCATCATCGAATACGGCGACGCCGACGTGATGATCGCCGGTGGCGCCGAATCGACGGTCTCGCCGCTCGGCCTCGGCGGCTTCTGTGCCGCCCGCGCCCTGTCCACCCGCAACGACGACCCGGCGACCGCCAGCCGTCCGTGGGACAAGGACCGCGACGGCTTCGTGCTGGGCGAAGGCGCCGGCGTCCTGGTGCTCGAGGAATACGAGCACGCCAAGGCGCGCGGCGCCAGGATCTACGCCGAAGTGGCCGGCTACGGCATGAGCGCCGACGCTTACCACATCACCGCGCCGAACATGGACGGCCCGCGCCGCTCAATGGTCAATGCGCTGAAGAACGCCGGCGTGACGCCGTCCGACGTGCAGTACGTCAATGCCCACGGCACCTCGACGCCGCTCGGCGACAAGAACGAGTCGGATGCGATCAAGGCCGCCTTCGGCGATGCAGCGTACAAGATCGTTGTCAATTCGACCAAGTCGATGACCGGCCACCTGCTGGGCGGCGCCGGTGGCGTCGAGTCGCTGTTCACCGTGCTGGCCCTCCATCACCAGATTTCGCCGCCGACCATCAACATCTTCAACCAGGATCCGGAATGCGACCTGGACTACTGCGCCAACGCGGCGCGGCCGATGAAGATCGAGTTCGCGCTGAAGAACAACTTCGGCTTTGGCGGGACCAACGGCTCGCTGGTCTTCAAGCGCGTCTAGACCACCGCGTTTCCGCCAGGAATTGAACGGTGCAGTTGCCGATCGAGATCGGACTGCACCGTTCGCGCTTTCTGGGTGTTGCGCTCGTTTCGATCGCCTTGCTGGCCGGCCTGGTGATACTTTTTTTGCCCTGGCCGGCGCTTACCCGCAGCGGCGCTCTGTTCTTCATCGCAGTCGCCGCCGGTCTTGCCTGGCGGCGTCTTGAGCCGGCGCTGCAGGCGCTCAGGCTGGAGCAGACGGGACATATTCTCGTTGCGCCGGCCGGCCATGCCGAGTTCATCGAGGCCGCGCCACTGCCGGGCGCAACGGTCCATCCCTGGCTGACGGTGGTTCGCCTGAAAACGCAGGATGGGCGAACGCATCCGCTGATCGTTGCGGTCGACTCGATGAAACCTGAAGATTTCCGGCGCCTGCGCGTCTTCCTGCGCTGGCGGGCGGATTTCAGCGTACCGGCCGGCGACGCCTGAGGACGGTGTTGCGCGGCTTGTCCGCCATCTCCGGGAAATCGCGGGAAAAATGAAGGCCGCGACTTTCCTTGCGTTGCATGGCGCAGCGGACGATGAGATCGGCCGTGACAACCAGGTTACGCAGTTCGATCAGGTCGTGACTGACGCGGAAGTTGGCGTAAAACTCCTCAATTTCCCGCATCAACAGGCGAATCCGATGCTGTGCCCGCTTGAGCCGTTTGGTGGTGCGGACGATGCCGACGTAGTCCCACATGAAGCGCCGCAGTTCATCCCAGTTATGGGAAATGACGACTTCCTCGTCGGCATCGGTGACGCGGCTTTCGTCCCATTGCGGCAGGCGGGGCAGGGGAGCGGATTTGCCGCCGAGAATATCGTTGACCGCAGCTTCCGCGAAAACCAGGCATTCGAGGAGCGAGTTGGAAGCCAGGCGGTTAGCGCCGTGCAGGCCGGTGCACGAGGCCTCGCCGGCGACGTAGAGACCGGGCACGTCGGTGCGGCCATGCAGGTCGCTGACGATGCCGCCGCAGGTGTAGTGGGCGGCCGGCACCACCGGAATCGGTTCGCTGGCGATGTCGATGCCCAGTTCCAGGCAGCGGGCATGGATGTTCGGGAAATGCTGCCGGATGAAGGCCTCGCCCTTGTGCGAGATGTCCAGGAACACGCAGTCGAGGCCGCGTTTCTTCATTTCGAAGTCGATGGCGCGGGCGACGATGTCGCGCGGCGCCAGTTCCGCCCGTTCGTCATGCTCGGGCATGAATCGCGTGCCGTCGGGCAGGCGGAGCAGGCCGCCTTCGCCGCGCACCGCTTCCGAAATCAGGAACGACTTGGCCTGCGGGTGATACAGGCAGGTCGGGTGGAACTGGATGAATTCCATGTTGGCGACCCGGCAACCAGCCCGCCAGGCCATGGCGATTCCGTCGCCGGTGGAGGTGTCGGGATTCGTCGTGTACAGATAGACCTTGCCGGCGCCGCCGGTCGCGATCAGCGTGTTGGCGGCGCCGATGGTGACGACCTCGCCGTTGCGGCTATCGAGCACGTAGGCGCCGAAACAGCGGTTCTCGCCAGTGCCCAGTTTGGCGCCGGTAATCAGGTCGATGGCGATATGGCTTTCGAATACCGCGATGTTGGGCGTCGCCCGCACCTTTTGCGTCAGGGTTTCCTGAACCGAGGCACCGGTCGCGTCGGCGACGTGGATCACGCGGCGGGCGCTGTGCCCGCCTTCGCGGGTCAGGTGGTAACCCGATTCATCCTTGGTGAAGGGAACCCCCTGCTCGATCAGCCATTCGATGGCGCGACGGCCGTTTTCGACGACGAAGCGCGTCGCCTTCTCGTCGTTGAGCCAGGCGCCGGCGACCTGCGTGTCGCGGATATGCGCCTCGATCGAATCGCGGCTGTCGAGTACGGCGGCAATGCCGCCCTGCGCCCAGCCCGAGGCGGAGTCCTCGAGGGCGCGCTTGCTGACCAGCGCCACGCGGCAGTGACGGGCGAGCCGCAGGGCAGCCGACTGGCCGGCGAGGCCGCTGCCGATGATAAGGACGTCGAAATTCTGCACGGCTGTTCTCGATCAGGGTGTTTTTTGGCGGAAATATAGCACGCGAGCGGCGTTGCGGACCGTCACACATGGTCACAATTAAGGGCAATTACGCACTACCCGGGCAAATCGGCTAGGCTATACTCCGTCTGACAACGAGACTAACGAGAGTCCCCAAGGGAGAATTCAGAGGCCATGAGCGAGCGCGAAATCGACCAGGCACTGGTCGAACGGGCGCAAGGCGGCGATCAACACGCCTTCGACCAGTTGGTGAGCAAATACCAGCGCAAACTGGGACGCCTGCTGTCGCGCTTCATCCGCGATCCGGCCGAGGTCGAGGACGTTTCGCAGGAGGCCTTCATCAAGGCCTACCGGGCATTGCCGTCATTTCGCGGCGACAGCGCGTTCTACACCTGGCTGTACCGGATCGGCATCAATACGGCCAAGAACTACCTGGTGGCGCAGGGCCGGCGGGCGCCGACATCCACCGAATTCGACAGCGAGGAGGCGGAAACCTTCGAATCCGCCGATCAGTTGCGCGACATCAACACCCCGGAAAGCCTGCTGCTGTCCAAGCAGATCGGCGAAACCGTGAATGCGGCGATGGATGCCTTGCCCGAGGAGCTGCGGACGGCGATCGTCCTGCGCGAAATCGAGGGGCTGTCCTACGAAGAAATCGCCAGCATGATGGACTGCCCGATCGGCACGGTCCGTTCCCGGATTTTTCGCGCCCGCGAGGCTGTCGCGCTGAAATTGCGCCCCTTGCTCGACATTGCGCCCGATCGCCGGTGGTGATCATGAATACTGAGCAACAAAGCACGGTTCGCGCGATCGTCCGCGAACTCGACGGCGACAGCGCGCTGGTCGAAGTCGAGCAGGGCGGTTGCGGGCGTTGCCACGAGAAGGGCGGTTGCGGCGGCCAGCAGCTCACCCAGATGTTCTGCAGCGGCCCACGGCACTATCGCGTAGCCAACGACGTCGGGGCCCGGGTCGGCGACCAGGTGACAGTCGCCGTGGCCGCGGGCAGCCTCCGGAAGAGCGCCAATCTGGCCTATATTCTGCCGTTGACCGCAACCATCGCCGGCGCCGTGCTCGGGATGCCGTTGGGCGGCGACCCGGGCGCGATGATCGGCGCCGTCGCCGGCCTCGTTATAGCGTTCCTGTACGTTCGTCGCCAGGCCGCCCGCCGGGTTGATGATCCGGCCTTCCACCCCCATATCGTGTCTCATTCGTCTTAAGCAATTCAGGAGGTAGATGCCGATGAAACGCTTTTTGGCTCTCTTTTCGTTCCTTTTTCTTTCTTCGCTGGCCGCCGCCCAGTCGCGCGGCCTGCCGGACTTCACCGAACTCGCGGAAAAGCAGGGACCGGCCGTGGTCAATATCAGCACCACCCAGGTGACCCGCAGCAATCCGGGAATGCCTTTCCCGTTCGACGAGAACGACCCGGCCTTCGAGTTCTTCAAGCGTTTCATCCCGCGTCCGCCGGGCGGCGCGGCACCCCGCGAGTTCGAGAACAAGTCGCTCGGTTCCGGTTTCATCATCAGCGGCGACGGTTACATCCTGACCAACGCCCACGTCGTGGACGGCGCCGACGAAGTCACCGTCCGCCTGACGGACAAGCGTGAATTCAAGGCAAAAATCATCGGCGCTGACAAGCGTACCGATGTGGCGCTGATCCGGATCGAGGCGACCGGGCTGCCTGTCGTCAAGCTGGGCGAACCGGCACAGCTGAAGGTCGGCGAGTGGGTGGTCGCCATCGGCTCGCCGTTCGGCTTCGACAATTCGGTCACCGCCGGCATCGTTTCCGCCAAGGGGCGCTCGCTGCCGCAGGAAAACTACGTCCCGTTCATCCAGACCGACGTCGCGATCAACCCCGGCAACTCGGGCGGGCCGCTGTTCAACATGCGCGGCGAGGTGGTCGGCATCAATTCCCAGATCTACAGCCGCAGCGGCGGCTACATGGGGGTTTCCTTCGCCATCCCGATCGACGTCGCAATGGACATCCAGAATCAGCTGCGCGCTTCCGGCAAGGTCAGTCGCGGCCGCCTCGGTGTCGTCATCCAGGAAGTCAGCAAGGAACTGGCCGAGTCGCTGGGTCTGAGCAAGCCAATGGGCGCCGTCGTCAATGCCGTGGAGAAGGGTGGTCCGGCAGAGAAAGCCGGCCTGGAACCCGGTGATGTCATCCTCAAATTCGAAGGCAAGGCGATCAACACTTCCGCCGATCTGCCGCGTCTGGTCGCCGCGACCAAGCCGGGCACCCGGTCGACGGTCCAGGTCTGGCGCAAGGGCGCGACGCGCGATATTGCCGTGACGGTGGGCGAAATGCCGGACGAGAAGACAGCGGCCAGTCGCCCCGGTCGCGGCGCCAAGCCGGCCGAGCAGCAGGCCAATCGGCTCGGGCTGGTGGTCAGCGAACTGACCGCCGAGCAGAAGAACACGCTCAAAATGTCGTCCGGGCTGCTGATCGAGGATGTCCGTGGCACCGGCGCACGCGCCGACCTGCGTCCCGGCGACATCATCATCGCCCTGATCAGCAAAGGAGCAACGACCGAAATCAGGACCGTCGATCAGTTCAACAAGCTGTTGGGCCAGTTTGAGAAGGGCAGCAATGTCACCCTGCTGATCCGGCGTGGCGAAATCCAGACCTTCGTGACCATCAAGGGGCTCAATGGCGGCAATTGAATTGACCCTGCTCAGCCGTAGCTACTGCCACCTCTGTCACGACATGGAGGTGGCGGCAGCGCCGCTGGCGGCGGAATTCGGGGTCGCGCTGCGCGTCGTCGATGTCGACGCCGACCCGGAGCTCGAGGCGAAGTACGACGAACTCGTGCCCGTACTCCTGCACGACGACATGGAACTCTGTCATTACTTCCTCGACGCGCCTAAAGTCCGTGAATATTTGGCTGGAATCCGCTAAAATTCAGGGTCTTTTGAACAGTTAAGGGCGCCGGAACAGCGCCCTTTTTTACTAGCAGCAATGGATCACATCCGTAATTTTTCGATCATCGCCCACATCGACCACGGCAAATCGACGCTGGCCGATCGCATCATCCACCTCTGTGGCGGACTCTCAGACCGCGAGATGGAAGCCCAGGTTCTCGATTCCATGGATATCGAGCGCGAGCGCGGCATCACCATCAAGGCGCAGACGGCAGCGCTGCAATACAAGGCGCGCGATGGCAGGACTTACAACCTGAACCTGATCGATACGCCGGGACACGTCGACTTTTCGTACGAGGTTTCGCGCTCGCTGTCCGCCTGCGAAGGCGCACTGCTGGTGGTCGATGCCTCGCAGGGCGTCGAGGCGCAGACGGTGGCCAACTGCTACACCGCACTCGACCTCGATGTCGAAGTGGTGCCGGTGCTCAACAAGATCGACCTGCCGTCGGCCGACCCGGACAACGCGCGCCAGGAAATCGAGGACGTGATCGGCATCGATGCCACCGACGCCGTTCTCGCTTCGGCCAAGACCGGTCTCGGCGTCGAAGACATCCTGGAAGCCGTGGTTGCCCGCATTCCGTCGCCCAAGGGCGACCCAGAGGCGCCACTGAAGGCGCTGATCATCGACTCGTGGTTCGACAACTATGTCGGTGTGGTCATGCTGGTGCGCGTCGTCGACGGTGTGATGCGCCCGAAGGACAAGCTCTTCTTCATGGCCACCGGCGCCGTGCAGTTGTGCGAGCAGGTCGGCGTGTTCACCCCGAAGTCGATCCAGCGCGAGGCGCTGCGGGCCGGCGAAGTCGGTTTCGTCATCTCCGGCATCAAGGAACTCAAGGCTGCCAAGGTCGGCGACACGATCACCACCGCCGACCGCAAGGCGGCGGAGCCACTGCCCGGCTTCAAGGAAATCAAGCCGCAGGTATTCGCCGGCCTCTATCCGGTGGAGTCGAACCAGTACGACTCGCTGCGCGAATCGCTGGAGAAGCTCAAGCTCAACGACGCCTCGCTGCAGTACGAGCCGGAAGTCTCGCAGGCCCTGGGCTTCGGCTTCCGCTGCGGTTTCCTCGGCCTGCTGCACATGGAAATCGTTCAGGAGCGCCTAGAGCGCGAGTTCGACCAGGACCTGATCACTACCGCGCCGACCGTCGTTTATGAAGTCGTCCAGCGCGACGGCAGCGTCATCCAGGTTGAAAACCCGGCCAAGCTGCCGGAAATTTCCAAAATTGAGGAAGTCCGCGAGCCGATCATCACTGCCACGATCTTCGTGCCGCAGGACTACCTCGGCAACGTCATCACCCTGTGCAACCAGAAGCGCGGCAACCAGGTCGACATGCACTACCATGGCCGCCAGGTGAAGTTGGTCTATGAAATGCCGATGGCCGAAGTGGTCATGGATTTCTTCGACAAGCTGAAGTCGTGTTCGAAGGGCTACGCGTCGCTGGACTACGACTTCAAGGAATATCGCGCCGCCGACGTCGTCAAGCTGGACATCCTGATCAACAGCGAGAAGGTCGATGCCCTGTCGCTGATCGTGCATCGCTCGAACTCGCAGTATCGGGGCCGCGAACTGGCCTCCAAGATGCGCGAACTGATTCCGCGCCAGATGTACGACGTCGCCATCCAGGCGGCGATCGGCTCGCACATCATCGCCCGCGAGAACGTCAAGGCGATGCGCAAGGATGTGCTGGCCAAGTGCTACGGCGGCGACATCACCCGCAAGAAGAAGCTGCTGGAAAAGCAGAAGGCCGGCAAGAAGCGGATGAAGCAGGTGGGCAGTGTGGAAATCCCGCAGGAAGCTTTCCTCGCCGTGCTGCGCGTCGACAACTGAGGGTCCGACAATGAATTTTGCCCTGATCCTGCTGGTGCTGACGGTGGTGACCGGCGTGCTTTACGCGGTCGACGTGCTGAAATTCCGGAAATTGCGCGAGCGCAAGTATGCGTCGTTCTACGGCCTGACCAGCAAACCCTTCCAGCTTAGCCCGGATCCGAAGTTCTATTTCCCCAGCGAGCAGCATCAGCGCGCCGCGGCGTATCTCGAGTACGGCATGCAGCAGAACGAAGGGTTCGTCATCATCACCGGCGAATTCGGCGTCGGCAAGACGACGATCGTCCGCCGGATGCTCGACAGCCTGGACCCCGAAAACGTGATCGTCGGTCATCTGGTGAGCGATCGCAGCGACGCCTACGACATCCTGCATCAGGTCGGTGCCGCTTTCGGCATCCGCGCCAAGAGCGAAGCGAAATCCGACGTCCAGCTGGCGATCGAAGCCTTCCTGATCGGCATGACCAGCAAAGGCAAGCGCTGCGTGCTGATTGTCGATGAAGCGCAGAATCTGACTTCCAAGGCCTTGGAGGAATTGCGCGTTCTGTCGAATTCGCTGTTCGGCAACCAGGCGCTGTTGCGGATATTCCTTGTCGGCCAGCCAGAATTCAGGGATACGCTGAAAAGCATGAAGATGGCGCAATTCCGGCAACGGATCGTCGCAACATGCCACATCGACCCCATGGACGAGGACGAGACGCACGGCTATATCGAGCACCGGCTCAAATGCGCCGGCGCCAGCGGCTCGCCCACATTTACCGCGGACTGCTTCCGGGCGATATACAAGGCAGCCGGCGGCATTTCCTGGCGCATCAATCTGCTCTGCGATCGCCTGCTGATGTCAGGCTTCATCAACGGCAAGAAGGAATTCAACGCCAGGGATGTGGAGGAAGTGGCCCGCAAGGGATTCGAAGAAATCCGCAATCCGTCATCCGCCTGGGCCAAGTTTGCCCAAGGCGACTCCTCGGGGTCCGGCGCAAATGCGGCGACCGCCAGTTCGGATGCACAACTGCCCGCGGAAGTCGAGAATGCCAAGGAGCCGCTGTGGGTGGAGTGGGGCGCCAGCTTCTTCCCGGTCATCCTGATCGTCTTCGTTCTGCGGTCGTTCCTGTTCGAACCGTTCAAAATTCCGTCAGGTTCCATGCTTCCGACCCTGGAAGTGGGCGATTTCATCCTGGTCAACAAGTTTACCTACGGCATTCGCCTGCCGGTGATCAACAAGAAGATCATCAGCATCAATTCTCCTCAGCGCGGCGACGTCATGGTTTTCCGTTACCCGGAAGACCCGTCGTTCGACTACATCAAGCGCGTCGTCGGCCTGCCGGGTGACACGATTGCCTACCAGAACAAGCAGCTCAGCATCAACGGCCAGCCTGTCGAGGCGACGCGGATTTTCGATTACCACCATCCGGAGCGCCTGTACTATTCGGAACAATATGTCGGCAGGATGGGCAAGGTCGAGCACCGCTTCCTGAACGATGGCGATGCGCCAGCCTTCATTCCCGACGCGACGCGATTTCCCTACCGCGAAAATTGCACCTACAATGCTGCCGGTGTCATATGCACGGTTCCGCCGGGACATTATTTCCTGATGGGCGACAATCGCGACAACAGCCGCGACAGTCGCTTCTGGGGGTTCGTGCCCGATGAAAATATCGTCGGAAAAGCGGTTTTCATCTGGTTCCACATGTATTCCCTCATTCCCCCCAAAGGTCTCGATCTATCTCGGATAGGTTCCTTCAATTAAGGAGAAACAAATGAAGTATCAGCGTGGCGTGGCCCTGTCCGGGCTTATTTTCTGGGGCGTCATCATCACCCTGGTCGCCGTTCTGGGCATGAAGGTGGCGCCGACGACAATCGAGTACTACAAGATTCTCAAGGATGCCAAGGCCACGGTCAACAAGGTCGGGCCGGAAGCCACGGTCGCCGACGTGCGCAGGACCTTCGACAATTTCGCCAATATCGACAGCCTCGACTTCAAGGGCGAGCAACTCGACATCTCCAAGGAAGGCGGCAAGATCGTCGCGTCGTTCGACTACGACAAGCGCATTCCGCTGTTCGCCAACGTCAGTCTGATCATCAACTACAAGGGCTCCACCGCCGAACACTGAGGGATGAACTTGTCGACGCTGACGGCGGCGCTCGGGTACTCCTTTTCCGACCGCACCCTGCTGCAGACTGCCCTCACGCACCGCAGTTTCGGCGTTCCCCACAACGAGCGTCTGGAATTCATCGGCGACGGCGTGCTCAACTGCGTGATCGCGGTGGCGTTGTACAAGCGTTTTCCGGCGCTTGCCGAAGGCGATCTTTCGCGCCTGCGGGCGAATCTCGTCCGCCAGGATGCGCTGCACCGCCTGGCGGCCGCGCTGAACCTCGGCAACTTCCTGCATTTGGGCGAGGGTGAATTGAAAAGTGGCGGCAGCCAGCGGCCTTCGATCCTTGCCGACGGCGTGGAAGCGCTGATCGGAGCGGTCTATCTTGATGGTGGCTTCGAAGCAGCGCAGGCGGTGATCGCACGCCTGTATCTGCCGCTGTTCGACGAACTGGCGCCGGGGCGTGTCGAAAAGGATGCCAAGACGCGCTTGCAGGAATGGCTTCAGGGGCGGAAGAAGCCGCTGCCACGCTACCAGCTGGTCGACGCGAGCGGCGCCGCCCACGATCAGCGCTTCTCGGTCGCCTGCGAACTCGACAACCCGCCCCTGCGCACCATCGGGCAGGGCACCAGCCGTCGTCTGGCCGAGCAGGCCGCTGCCGATAGCGCACTGAAGGCACTCAAGGCATGAAGAAGATCCGTTCCGGCTACATCGCCATCGTCGGCCGCCCCAATGTCGGCAAGTCGACCCTGCTCAACCGGCTGGTCGGCGAGAAGATCAGCATCGTCTCGCGCAAGGCGCAGACCACCCGCCACCGGATTACCGGCATCGTCACCAACGATGACGCACAGTATGTTTTCGTCGACACCCCGGGCTTCCAGACCAAATTCTCCAACGCCCTCAACCGGGCGATGAACCGTGGCGTCACGCAGACCCTGAGCGATGTCGACCTGGTGCTCTTCGTGATCGAGGCCGGGCGCTACGATGCCAAGGACCAGGCGGTGGTCAGGCTGCTGCCGAAGGACCGGCCGGTCATCCTGGTCGTCAACAAGACCGACCAGCTCAGGGAACGCAACGACCTGCTGCCTTTCCTCGCCAAGGTTTCGGCCGACCGCGACTACGCGGCCATCGTCCCGATCAGCGCGACCAAGGGGCGGCAGACCGACGAACTGCTGGCCGAGGCACGCAAGCATCTGCCCAACGACGGCCTGATGTTCCCCGAGGACGACCTGACCGACAAGAGCGAGCGTTTTCTTGCTGCCGAATACATCCGCGAGAAGGTCTTTCGCCTGCTCGGCGACGAGTTGCCCTACGCGACGACCGTCGAGATCGAACGCTTCGAGGTCGAGGGCAGCCTGCGCCGAATTTTCGCCGCCATCGTCGTCGACCGCGACAGCCACAAGGCCATCGTTATCGGCAAGGGCGGCGAGTCGCTCAAGCGCATCGCCACCGAGGCGCGCCAGGACATGGAGCGGCTGTTCGACGGCAAGGTCTATCTCGAAGTCTGGGTCAAGGTAAAATCCGGCTGGAACGACGACGAGCGCCTGCTTAAGAGCCTCGGCTACGAATGAACCTGCGCAGCAAAGTCGATGGCCAGCCGGCCTACGTTTTGCACACCTACCCGTTTCGGGAAACCAGCCTGATCGTCGAAGTCCTCTCCCGCGATTTCGGGCGCATGGCCCTGCTGGCGCGGGGCGCACGGCGGCCGCGAGCAGCGATCCGCGGCCTGTTGATGGCATTCCAGCCGCTGGAAGTCGCCTGGGCCGGCAAGAGCGAAGTGCTGACGCTGATGAAAGCCGAATGGCAGGGCGGCCAGCCGCTGCTGAGCGGCGAGGCACTATTTTGCGGCTTTTACCTCAACGAACTGCTGATGCATCTGCTGCCACGCGAGGATGCGCATGAGCGGCTGTTTGCCCGCTACGCCGACATGCTGGTCCGGCTGGCGGCAGATCCTGGCGGCAAGGTCCGCGAAGCCGATCTGCGCAGTTTCGAAAAATCGCTGTTGCAGGAGCTTGGCTACGGCCTGACGTTGAGCCATGACAGCGAAGGCAGGGCCATCGAGCCGGAGGGGCATTACGCCTACCGCATGGAGCAGGGACCGGTCCGTCTCGAACATGCCGATGCGGCGCCCCAGGTGGTCAGCGGTCGGACCTTGCTCGACCTTGAGGCCGAAGATTTTGCCGACCCGCGTTCGCGCAGCGAAGCCAAGCAACTGATGCGCACGCTGATGGCCTATTATCTGGCTGGCAAGGAACTCGAAACACGCAAGATATTCAAGGAGTTGCAGGAACTATGATCGAACTCGGCGTCAATATCGACCATATCGCCACGCTGCGCCAGGCGCGCCGCACCTACGAACCCGATCCGGTCTGGGGCGCGGTAGAGGCCCATCTCGGCGGGGCCGACGGCATCACCGTCCATTTGCGGGAAGATCGGCGCCACATTCAGGATTCCGATGTGCGTCGCCTGCGCGAGCTGACCCAGGTCAAGCTCAATCTGGAAATGGCGGCAACCGACGAAATGATCTCCATTGCTTGCGGCCTCAAGCCCGAAATGGCCATGCTGGTGCCGGAAGGCCGGCATGAGGTGACGACCGAGGGCGGCCTTGACATCGTCGCCCAGGAAACCCGCCTCAAGGATGTGATCGCCCGTCTCGCCGACGCCGGCATCGTCACCAGCGTCTTCATCGACGCCGAGATTCCGCAGATCGAGGCGGCCGCGCGGATCGGTGCCAGCGTCTGCGAAATTCACACCGGTCCCTATGCCCACGCTTTTCATGCACGTGGACGGGATGCCGAAGCACCGGCGGTCGTCGCCGAACTCGCCAAGATTCGCGCCGCCGGCCAGCGTATCCGCGAACTCGGGATGCGTTTCAACGCCGGTCACGCGCTCAACTACTACAACGTGCAACTGGTCGCCAGCCTGCCCGGCATCCGTGAACTGCACATCGGCCACGCCATCGTCAGCCGTTCCATCTTCGTCGGCCTGCGCGAAGCGGTGCGCGAGATGAAGCAGCTGATGCGCGAAGCGGCGAATCCGCACCAGGCATGATCCACGGCATCGGCACCGACATCGTCGCCGTCAGGCGCCTGCAGGGCATGTGGGAGCGCCATGGCGAAAAGGCGCTCGACAAGCTGCTGGCGCCGCAGGAACGGGCCGATTTCGCCGCGGCAGCCGACAAGGGACGTTTCCTCGCCAAGCGTTTCGCCGCCAAGGAAGCCTTCAGCAAGGCCCTCGGCACCGGCGTCCGCCCGCCCGCCGTGCTGCCGGCCATCGCGGTCGCTCACGACGAACTGGGCAAGCCGTGCTTGACCTTCTGCGGTCGACTGGCGGAAATGGTCGAAAACCAGGGCCTCAAGGCCCACCTCTCCCTCAGCGATGAAGCCGACTACGCCATCGCCTACGTCATCCTGGAGCGCGCATGAAGCAACTCCCTCTCGGGCCACTGATGATCGACATCGCCGGCACCCGGCTGACCGACCTCGATCGCGAACGTCTGTGCCATCCGCTGGTCGGCGGCATCATCCTGTTCACGCGCAACTACACCGATCCGCAGCAACTGGCGGCGCTGACCGCCGAAATCCACGCCCTGCGTGCGCCGGCCCTGCTGATCGCCGTCGATCACGAAGGGGGCAGGGTGCAGCGCTTCCGGGAAGGCTTCACCCGCCTGCCGCCGATGGCCGCCCTCGGGCGGCTCTGGAATAGCCAGCCGGCCGCCGCGACCGCTGCCGCCCATGACGTCGGCTACGTGCTGGCGGCCGAATTGCGCGCGTTCGGCGTCGACTACTCCTTCACTCCGGTGCTCGACCTCGACTACGGTCCGTCGCGGGTCATCGGCGATCGCGCCTTCCATCGCCAGCCGCAGGCGGTCGTCGCGCTGGCCGGCGCCCTGGTCGCCGGTTTGCGCGCCGGCGGCATGGCCTCCTGCGGCAAGCATTTCCCTGGACACGGGTATGTGATTCCGGACTCGCACGTCGAGTTGCCGGTCGATGAACGCAGTCTCGACGCAATGCAGGAAGACCTGCTGCCCTACCGCCAGCTGTCGCTCGACGCGGTGATGGCCGCGCATGTCATCTATGGCTGCATGGACTGCAATACTGCTGTTTTTTCAGATAAATGGATCGACTACCTGAGAAACGACGTTAAATTTGAAGGCGTCGTTTTCACGGATGATCTCTCGATGGCCGGCGCCGGTATCGTCGGCGGCATGCTCCAGCGCGTCGCTACCGCCTATCGCGCCGGTTGCGACATGCTGCTCGTCTGCAACGCACCGGATGCCGTCGCCGAGGTGCTCGCCGGCTGGTGGCCGGAAATCGATCCCGCCAGAGCGGCGCGCGTCGAGAACCTGCTGCCGCGGCAGCCCGCTGCCGATTGGGCTGCGCTCCGGGCCGACCCAGCATATCGGGCAGCACTCGACAGCATCGCGCAACTGACGGCCTGAAATAAAAACGGGCAGCCGAAGCTGCCCGTTCTTCCTGCGGAGTCCTCGCAAATTACTTGACGCGGTTCCGGTATTCGTCGGTACGGGTGTCGATTTCGATCTTGTCGCCGATATTGACGAAGGCGGGAACCGGCAGCTCGAAGCCGGTTGCCAGCTTGGCCGGCTTCATGACCTTGCCCGACGTGTCGCCCTTGACAGCGGGTTCGGTGTAGATCACCTCGCGGACGACGCTGTTCGGCAGTTCGACCGAAATGGCCTTGCCGTTGTAGAAAACGACTTCGCAGGCGAGGCCGTCTTCCAGGTACTTCAGCGCGTCGACCATGTTTTCGGCTTCGACTTCGTACTGGTTGTAGTCGGCATCCATGAACACGTACATCGGATCGGCGAAGTAGGAATAGCTCACTTCCTTCTTGTCGAGGACGATCTGCTCGAACTTGTCGTCAGCCTTGTAAACCGCTTCGGAAGCGGCGCCCGACAGCAGGTTCTTGAGCTTCATCTTGACGACGGCGGCGTTGCGGCCGGACTTGTTGTACTCGGTCTTCTGGACGACGAGCGGGTCGGCACCGACCATAATGACGTTGCCGGAGCGGAGTTCCTGTGCGGTCTTCATTCGGGATTCCCAACGATCTGAAAAAGAAAAACGTTAAATTATACCTTGCCCGCGCAGAACTTGACGAGTCCCGCCGCAAGATCGGGATGGCCAGCCAGGCGCTCCGCCCAGTGGCGGTTGTGCTGGGCGATCTCCGGTCTCGCCGCCAGAAAGCTTTCCCATGCCCGGCCCAGACCGTGGCCGGAATTCCACGCCTGGAACAGGTCGACCGCAGCCGCCGCGCCGGCGGCGCCCAGCCCGGCCACGTATTGCGCCAGAAAGGCCCGCAGCTTGGCCATGTGCGCTTCGTCCGCCTGCCGGTACGCCTGCCACACGAAGGGCCTGGCCGCCCATTGCGCGCGGACGAAGGAATCCTCGCCGCGGACGAAGTTGATGTCGCAGCGCCACAGGAGACGGTCGAAATCATCCTGCGGCAAGAAGTCGAAAGGGATCACCGTCAGTTCGCCGCGTCGCCACGGTCCGCTGCCGCCAAACCGCGCAGCGACCGCGGCGAGCGGCTGGCCGGGCGCGACATGCAGGCGAACCGCCGTCGGCGACCTGGCGAGAAGGTCGAGCAATTCGCCGACCGGGGCGCTTTCGTAACAGAACATGCTGACGTCGAGCCCCTCGCTGCGAGGAAGTCGCGCCATTTCGGCATCGCGTGCCGCCAGCAGTCCTCTCTCCCGCAACAGGCCGCCGCTGGCGGGCGAAAAGCCCGGAAAGTAGAAATATTTGACCAGCGGCAGGGAAGGGTGGGGCGAAGCCATGCCATGACAGCCCTCGGCCCAGGCTTCCGCCGTCAGGTATTCGAGATTGATCCAGCACGGCCTGGGCGACTTTCGGGCCATCCCTGCGACGACAGACGCCGGGAGGTCGCAGCCGAAGGCCTCGATAATGACCTCCCCAACGCGGTCGACCGCAACCGGCTCGACCCAATGGCGGATTTCAACGCCACGGCACGCCTGGACGGCCAGCGCGACGTCGGTTTCCGGGCACAACGGCTGCAGGCTGTGCAGGTCGTCGACCCACAGCCTGACCCGCCGCCCATGTTCGTTTGCCAGTTGCCGCGCCAGGCGCCAGCAGACGCCAATGTCGCCGTAGTTGTCGATGACGCGGCAAAAGATGTCCCAATTCGGCTGCATGGGCGCCATGCTAACATCGCCGCCATGCCTTCATTCCACGACCCGCAAGACTGCATCGCCTGCCCGCGCCTGGCCGGGCACCTCGCCGCCATTCGTCGGCGCGACCCGCACTGGCACGCGCTGCCCGTGCCCGCCTTCGGCCCGCTCGGCGCCGAACTGCTGGTGGTCGGCCTCGGCCCGGGAGAGAAGGGCGCCAATCGCACCGGCCGTCCGTTCACCGGCGACGTCGCCGGCGAACTGCTCTATCCGGCCCTGCATCGCTTCGGCTTCGCCAGCGCCGCCGAGCCGCTCGGGCCGGACGGCCTGGCCAACCCGGCCATGCACCTGAGCAACTGCCGCATCACCAATGCAGTGCGTTGCCTGCCGCCAGCCAACAAGCCGACCACCGCCGAGATCCGCCAGTGCAACGGCCATCTGCGTGCGGAACTGGCAGCCATGCCTCGCCTGAAGGTCATCGTCGCGCTCGGCGCCATCGCCCACCAGGCACTGCTGTGGAGCTACGATCTCAAGCCCCGGCATTACGCCTTCGGCCACAATGCCAGCCACGCCCTGCCGGACGGGCGCCTGCTGGTCGACAGCTACCATTGCAGTGGCTACAACTGGCGCACCGGGCGATTGTCGCGGGAGAGCTTCGAGGCCGTCTTCGCCGGCGTGCGAGCCCGCCTGGAGTAAATCCGCGAAGCAATGAGTTTCGACGCCAAGTCATTCCTCGCCTCGCTGACCGAACTGCCCGGCGTCTACAGGATGCTGGGGGCCGGCGGTGCCGTGCTCTACGTCGGCAAGGCCAAGAATCTCAAGAAGCGGGTCGCCTCCTACTTCCGCGACAACCTGGCAAGCCCGCGCATAGCGCACATGGTGAGCCAGATCGAGGCGATCGAGACGACATCGACGCGCACCGAGGCAGAAGCGCTGCTGCTGGAAAACAACCTGATCAAATCGCTGTCGCCGCGCTACAACATCCTGTTCCGCGACGACAAGTCCTATCCCTACATCGTCCTCACGCGGGACGAATTCCCGCGGCTCGGCTTCTTTCGCGGCAACCCGGACCGCAAAGCGGACTATTTCGGCCCCTATCCGTCGTCGTGGGCGGTACGCGACAGCATTCACCTGTTGCAAAAGATGTTCCGCCTGCGCACCTGCGAGGACACGGTGTTCGCCAACCGCTCGCGTCCCTGTCTGCTCTATCAGATCAAGCGCTGCAGCGGGCCGTGCGTCGGGCACATCGCGGCGGACGACTACGCCGCCGACGTTCAGCTGGCCTCGATGTTCCTGCTCGGCCGGCAGCAGGAGGTCACGAAGCGCCTGAGCGATGCGATGGAGGCCGCGTCGCAGCGCCTCGCTTTCGAGCAAGCGGCGGTCTACCGAGACCAGATCCAGTCCCTGCGCCAGGTCCAGGAAAAGCAGTACGTTTCAAGCAGCAAGGGCGAAGACATCGACATCGTCGTCGGCCTGCGCGAGGCGGGGCAGCTCTGCGTCAACCTGGCGATGGTCAGGGGCGGCCGCCACCTCGGGGACCGCCCGCAGTTTCCGGTCAATGCCGGGGAATCCTCCGCCGCCGAAGCGGTGGCCGCGTTCATCCGCCAGCATTACGCGGCGCACCCGGCACCGGCCCGCCTGATCGCCTCGCCGCTGCCCGAGGAAGAGGAGGGGAGCGACCTCGGCGCCCTGCTGGCCGAGATGGCGGGCCGGCCGGTCCCGGTGATCGAGGCGCGCTCGATCCTGCATCGGGCCTGGGCGGAAATGGCCTTGCAGAACGGCCGCCTGGCGATCCTCGCGAGAAACCAGGCGTCGGCGCAACAGGAACAGCGCCTGCAGGCCCTGCAGCAGGTGCTGGCGTTTCCCGAATCCCTACAGCGCATCGAATGTTTCGACATCAGCCATACGCAGGGCGAGGCGGCCGTGGCATCGTGCGTGGTCTACCACGGAAACGGCATGAAGAAATCGGACTACCGCCGCTTCAACATCCGCGACATCACTCCCGGCGACGACTACGCCGCCATGCGGCAGGCCGTGACCCGACGCTACGACCGCGTCGCCACCGGCGAAGGCATTGCCCCCGACCTGATCCTGATCGACGGCGGCAAAGGGCAGGTGAGTGCCGCCTACGCGGCACTTGCCGACCTTGGATTGGGCGAACTCGCGATGGTCGGCGTCGCCAAGGGCGAAGAACGCAAGCCCGGCCTTGAAACGCTGATTTTCCCGGACGGGCGCGAGCCGCTACAATTGCCGCCGGAGCACCCGGCTTTGCACCTTATCCAGGAGATTCGCGACGAAGCGCACCGCTTTGCCATTACCGGCCACCGTGCCCGCCGCGGCAAGGCGCGCAAGACCTCACGGCTCGAGGATCTCCCGGGCATCGGTCCGGCCCGCCGCAAGGCGCTGGTCGCGCGCTTCGGCGGTCTGGCAGGCGTTCTTGCAGCAACGCCGGACCAACTGGCCGAAGTACCCGGAATAAGCCGGGAGCAGGCCGAAAAGATTTACGCAGCCCTACATTGAGTCGATGCCTTTCAATCTGCCCATCCTGCTGACCTGGTTACGTATCGTCGCCATTCCGCTGCTGGTCGCGCTGTACTACCTGCCCGCCGACTGGGCGACTGCGCATGAGCGCGACCTGGCGGCAACGGCGATCTTCATCGCCGCCGCGCTTACCGACTGGGCCGACGGCTACCTGGCCCGCAAGCTGAACCAGACCTCGGCTTTTGGCGCCTTCCTGGACCCGGTCGCCGACAAGCTGATGGTCGCCGCAGCGCTTATCGTTCTCGTCCAGCTCGGTCGCACCGACGCGATCGTCGCCGCCATCATCATCGGACGGGAAATCACCATTTCGGCACTGCGCGAGTGGATGGCCAGGATCGGGGCGACCAAGAGCGTCGCCGTGTCCCTGCTTGGCAAGATCAAGACTGCGGCGCAAATGACGGCAATCCCGCTGCTGCTCTTTCATGCCGAGTTGCTCGGGTACGACTCGCAGCAGCTCGGCAACTGGCTGATCTGGATCGCGGCGCTGCTGACCCTGTGGTCCATGGGGTACTACCTGCGGATGGCATGGCCGGAAATCGCAGCCCGCAGTCATGAAAAATGATGGGCCCAATGTTGACATATCCCTTGCAGCGCCTATAATGCGCGCTCTGTTTCAGCGCGGCAGTAGCTCAGTTGGTAGAGCGCAACCTTGCCAAGGTTGAGGTCGAGAGTTCGAGACTCTTCTGCCGCTCCAGTTTTCCAGGGGAAAGCACAGCTTTCCCTTTTTAGTTGTACAAGCAACGATTTTCGGCAGGGCGCGATAGCAAAGCGGTTATGCACCGGATTGCAAATCCGTGTAGGTCGGTTCGACTCCGGCTCGCGCCTCCAGTTACTTGCAGCACAAGGCTTGTCGGCCTTTGGGACATTTTTTCAATCCGCAGCGGATTTAAAGGATGCCCATCATGAAAACCCAGTACCAAACCCCGCAAACAGTAGGCGAAATCGCCACTGTTTTTTTGTCGTTGACTCCGATGCGCGACACCAGCCAGAAACACCGTCTGGCCTTCTGGGTGGATCGCCTGGCCGATGTTCTTCTGGCCGATGTCTCGCCCGACGACGTCGACCGCCTGTTGGCCGAACTGGAAACCGCGCCCGGCGCTTCCGGCAAGCTGCGCTCGGGCCCGACGATCAACCGTTACCGCATGGCCATGCAGTCGCTGATCAAGTTCGCGCGTCAAAAACGCCTGCTACCGCGCGGCTGGGTGTCGCCGTTCGATCACGTCCCGCAGCATAAGGAAAACCCCGGCAAGCTCCGGTTTCTGACCGTAGAGGAAGAAGCGCGGCTGATGGCCGCCGCGCGCCTGCAAAGCTGGCCGCTGTTGCCGCTGCTGATCCGTAGCGCCATCGTGACCGGCCTGCGGCGCGGCGCGTTGCTGGGGATGCGCTGGTGTGATGTGCGACTCGACACCGACCAGCCGCACGTCGTCATTCCGCGCACGAAAAACGGCGATACCCACGTTTCGCCATTGACCGCCGACCTGGTGCTCGAATTCCGCCGCATGCAGCGGGTGAAGGCGACCGGCGACGCCCTGGTGTTCGTCGGCAAGCATCTGCATATCGCGCACGACTTCCGGCACGCCTTCAGCCAGGCATGCAAGGAAGCCGGCCTCGAGGACGTGAGCTTTCACACGTTGCGGCACACGTCGTGCAGCCGGCTGGCGCAGGCGGGCGTCGACCTGCTCGCCATTGCCGAACACGCCGGGCACCGCAGCCTGAGCATGACGCGCCGCTACTCGCACCTGTCCATCAAGGGCCGCGCCTCGATGGTCAGCAGCGTGTTTGCATGAGGGAGATCGCCATGCCCAAAGCAAGCCCGAAAACCGCCAAGCCTGGCCGGGTGCAAGCCGTGTTCCCGAACTGCATACGGCACCTTGAACCGCGTGACCGCCGCTTGGTGGAGCGCGCGCTGCGAGTGCTAGAGGAAAGCGCCGTCTATCGTACCGAGGCGTTAACGTCCCCCGCTGCCGTGCGCGACCATCTCCGGCTACGCTTCGCCGGCCTTGAGCACGAGGAGTTCCACGCCCTTTGGCTTGATGCGCAGAATTGCCTGATTTCCGCCGACCGCCTGTTTACCGGGACATTGACGCAAACCGCCGTCTATCCGCGGGAGGTGGTCAAGGCGGCGCTCGCCAACAATGCCGCCGCGGTAATCCTTGCGCACAATCACCCGTCCGGACTGGCCGAGCCATCGACCGCCGACAAGCTGCTGACCGGGGCGCTCAAGGACGCGCTCGCCGTGGTCGACGTCAAGGTGCTCGATCACATCATCGTCGCCGGCACCGGCACCTTGTCTTTTGCTGAACGCGGGTTGCTGTAAACTCAAGGACGCCCAGCCCTGCGGGGCTGGGCAGTCGATCAAACGACATAAACGCGATAGGAGCGCGGCATGCCACTGAGCGCCGAACAAATCGCCCAGCAATGCGACCTCGAGCTGGAGCTGCTGCGCGGGGAGATCACCCGCGCCGAACTGGTGGAGCGTTCCGCCGCGCTCGGGATTCCGGTCGCCGACTACCTGCTCGAGCCTGCGCAACCAAGGCGGCATCAGCCAATCACGATCACCACCGAGCAACTGGCAGAGCGTGACCGCTGGGAGCAAATGCTGAAGTGCGGGAAAATCACCGTAGACGAAGCCCTGGGTATGCAAATGGGTCTTGGCGTTCCGGTCGGCGACTACACCCGCCAACGGTATGAGGGTGCCCTTGCCGACTACAACGACGGCCTTTTCGCTGATCTTGCGGTTCCCCTTGGTGCAGACTTGGCGCAACGGAAAAAACAGGCGATGGCGAGGGAAACCCTACTTTCGCAGGTTGTCGACCTCGTTGAATTCGCACACAAGCTAGGCTTCCCGAAAACAAACCCGTCTGTCAAAGGGGCGGACTACTACCGGGAGTCAGCCGGCAAGAAAAAAAAGACCGCTTTTCATGTTGTCGGCGAAATGTTCGAGAAGAAGATCGTGTTCGAGAAGAAGGTCGTGTCCGCTGTGTATGGCGAAACACTCGAGAAAGCGGTCGCGTTCAAGATGGTCGAAACTGCCATTGCTGACGGCAAACCCCCGAAGAAAAAGAAATCCGCCTCAACAATTTTTGATCTATACCACGAGGCGCTGGCGCTGACAAAGAAGCTGGAACCAAAGTAAAAAGACATTAGGGAGATTTTTGTTTTTTCTCCCAAACAGTGCCGTTCTCCAAAAAATTCACCATTGCGTTGTTCCGATGCCGACAAGCCGGACGCCACCTTTTCAAAGGAGAACGCAATGGTTCAAATTTCACCAACCGATTTCATCCCGCTGGAACAGTATTGCCGCGAACAAGGCGGCGAACTGTTCCGCGATCCGAAACTTCTGCACTACCACACGCGGCCAATACAGCGTGAGCTGATCGAGGCCGGCGCAATGGCCCGCGTCGGTCGCCTGCTGTTCGTGCACCGCGACCGCTTTTTCCCCGAGTACCAGCGCATCGTCGCCGCCGCGAAGGAGGCCGCATGATGGCCGCCGCCGACTTCGAGGCGATGTGCGCCGCCATGCTCGAACTGGCCGGACGCGCCGACCGTATCAGCGACCTTTGGCCAGGCCGGGTGCTGTGGGGTGCGGAGGAGGGCGGCGCGCTGCTGTTCTGCATCGCGCCGCCGGATGCGGGCCGCGGACTGCTCGCTGACCGCTTTCTCGACGCCATTCTGCTAGCCGCGCATGTGGAAGCCGCCGGCCAGCATGTGCGGCGGATAGCGGCGCAGCGCGCCGCCCTGACGACCGACACACACCAATAAAAAAGCCGTTTCCCGGACGGGGTAACGGCTTGTTGTACTGCTTGGCTTAGAGGCCCGGCAAGTATACGCGAAGCCGCTTCGCCTGGGCACGGCTGCGAAAGGAGCAGCGTGAAATCAACCCCCAAACTCCACAACCTGGAGCTAGTTCCCGATGGCCAGAAAATCGGCGATGTGTGCCCTGTGTTCTCCACGGTCGAGAAGGAACTGCGGATAGGCAAAACCAGCAAGGTTTGCGCCTCTTGCCGCAAGCCATTTTCCGCAGTCAGGAAGGCGCGCAAGGAAATCCGCCTGCATGCCGTCGACCTCAATATCCCGATTGCCTGGGTGTATCCGGTCTGTGGTTCCTGCGTCGCTGGGTATCAGCGCGGAGGAGACAGCAGGGACGCGGTATTGGCGTCGATTGAAGCCTTTCATCTTGGCGAGAGGCCCGCGCAATGACCGCCGAAACCCTGATCTCAAAACTCGACAAGGTAAAGCCGACCGGACCGCACCGCTGGCAAGCGTGCTGCCCGGCGCACGCCGACAAGGGGCCAAGCCTGAGCATTCGCGAAACCGACGACGGCCGGGTGCTGGTCCATTGCTTCGCCGGCTGTTCGGTCCATGAAGTCGTGCAGGCGGCCGGCCTCGAGCTGGCCGACCTGTTCCCGCCACGGCTCGGTGCCGACCATGCCCGACCCGAGCGCCGGCCGTTCCCGGCGGCCGATGTATTGCGCGCCATTGCCTTCGAGTCACTTGTCGTTTCGGCTGCCGCTGCCGCGCTGCTCGCTGGCGAACCGTTCGGCGTTGCAGACCGTGAGCGGTTGATGCTCGCGGTATCGCGCATCAATGCGGCCTTGACCGCCGCCGGGGTGCACCATGACGGTTAAGAACGGGCAATCATTCCTTGATGGCGCCGCCGCGCGCGCCCTTGAATCCGTCGATGCTGCTAGCGCAGACGTCTGCACGGCCGGCGCCGTCGTCAGTATCGGCGACAACTGGCCCGATCCGATCTTGCCGGGGCAGGTGCTTGTTCCCGAGATTCCGGTCGACGTGTTGCCGACCTGGGTAAAGGACATGGCCGGCGCCGTTGCCGAATCGACACAGACCCCGCCGGCCTTGGCGGTCATGATTTCCCTGTCTGTCCTGGCCACCTGCCTGCATCGCCGTTTCGAGGTGGCGCCCTTCGGCGAAGACGACGACTACAGCGAACCGCTGGCGCTGTGGACGTTGACCGCGCTCCCCAGTGGCAGCCGCAAGACGGCGGTTATCAACGCGCTGGCCGGCCCGCTGGTGCATTGGGAAAAGCTGGAACGCGATCGCCTGCGTCATGAGATAGCCCGCATCGCGACGGCGCGGGCGGTGGCGAAGAAGCGTATCGAGAAGCTGACGAAGGACGCGGTGAACGCCGATAGCGACGAGGCACGCGAGAAGGTGCGTAAGCAGATTCAGGATGAGGAAGAGGTCATGCCGCAGGAGATCCGCGCGCCGCGCTTGTTCACGGGCGACGTGACCGCCGAGCGCCTGCAAGGGCTACTTGTCGAACACGCCGAGCGCATGGCGGTATTGAGTGACGAGGCCGGAATATTCCTCATCATGGCCGGCATGTATTCGGGCGGCATGGCCAGCCTTGATGTATTCCTGCAAGGCCATGCCGGCGTGCCGATGCGCGTGGATCGCGCCGACCGCGCGGCGCATATCGACAAGCCGGCCTTGACCTTTGGCCTGGCGTTGCAGCCTGGCGTACTGGCGGACGTGGCGAGTAGCCGCCGCTTCAGGGATAGCGGGCTGCTGGCGCGTTTCCTGTTCGCTATGCCGAAAAGCAACGTAGGCGAACGGGACGTGCGGCGGCGCTGGTCGATTCCCAACTATGTGTCGACCGAGTACGAGCGCCGCCTGCATGGCCTGCTTGAAGGTCGCGAGCAATTCGCCAGCAAGCCGCGCGTCATCGGCCTGACGGATTCGGCGCGCGAAGTCTGGCTCGATTTCGCTGCCGAGATCGAAGCGCAGCAAGGCGAGCGCGGCAAGCTGGAAAGTATCGCCGACTGGTCAAGCAAGCTGCCAGGGGCAGCGGCGCGCGTTGCGGCGCTGCTCGAGCTGGCGGAGAGCGGACCGGCTGCCGAGGCCGTGAGCCTGGAGGCGACCGAACGGGCGTTGAAGCTGTGCCGGCTGTTGATCGCGCATGCACACGCCGCGTTCGGTTTGCTGGGTGCGGACGCCACTGACGCCGATGCGGCGGCGATTGTGAAATGGGCACGGGATAACCGGCTGCTCTCGTTCAACAAGAGCAAGTGCCAGAAAGCGATGGAGGGCCGCTTCCGTTCCGTGGCTCGCCTCGATAAGGCAATCGAACGCTTGGAGCATGGCGACGTGGCGAAGGTCGAGAAGGTGCCGAACCGCAACGCCAGGCCGACGACGATGATCCGCATGAATCCCAAGCTGTTTATCGAGTGATTCGGTTATTCGCCATGAAACCTAAATTATCAATATTCATATTTATATTCAGCCACTTGCATTCTGGCGCGCACATCCGTCGAATTACTCGAAAAACCGAAAAACCGCTTAGCACAAGGCAAGGCTGGCAGAGGACGCTGATAACCAAGGTCGAAAAACCCAAGCGCCCTTTGGGTTTTTCGATAGCTGCATCTGTTGAACAACAGCGCGAATCCATTGTGCTGCAAGGTTCTTCGAGTTATTCGAGTAATTCGATAGGTGTCTGCCGGCGGGTGAGCTTGGCACCTGGGGAGGGGGGTAAAAAACTCTACAGCCTTTCAACCCTAGACCGGTCGGTCCCCTCTTTGGGCAGCGCCGCGAAATTTAAGGGGGGGGGGTTAGCCGGGAAAAATGGGAGGGGATATGAAAGCTAACTCCTTCGTGGATGATCTAGTCGCAGCCATGCCAACCCCTCACGCCCGCCTCGTCCTGGTTGCCGCTCTGGCGAAATATTCCGGCCAGTCGGTCTACATCCCGACCGAATCAAAACCTGATCGCCGCGTCCGCGCCGCGCAAAACATGCTCGCCAACGGCATGGATACCGCCGAGGCCGCCGCCGCCATCGCCGAGCGTTTCCGTGTCAGCCAGCGGACGTCGCAAAGGGACGTTGAAAAGGCTAGAAATTTGTCATCAAAAAATGACGTTTCCCCCCTATAGGATGCAGCCATGAAACAGACAGACGTTTCTAAAACCGAACCAGCCAAGGGCGATTACCTCCTGGCGCGCGCAAAACGCCAGTTGGAAAAACTCCTGCGGGCCGAAGGCGCAACAAAGCGGGAAGCCCTGGAGCAGGTTCACAGACAATTCAGCCCCAAAAGGAATCAGAAATGAATACCGTTGATACGATCAAGTCCGCCCTGAATGACATTGATAGCAAGGTTGTTGCCTCGCTCGAAAACATGAGCGCCAAGCAACGCGAGCTGGCCGACCGCCTCTTGCAGATCGAGCAAAAGGGCGGCTCCTGGAATGATCAACAGCCCGCCTCCCGCAAGTCTGCCGGCGAATCGGTGGCCGCTGCCTTCGAAGCCAACGCCGATATTTTTGCCAAAACCCGCAATATCACGCTGAGCGTTGAAACCAAGGCGATTACCTCCGGCCTGGTTGCCCCTACCGTTGCCAACGGTGGCGTCAATATCCAGCCCAGCGAAGCCGCTAACGCCCTGATTTCCGCGCTGCCGTCTCGCCCACTTCAGGGCGCGGCGACGATGCACTATGCCCGAATGACCGACCAAGGCGTTTCGCCGGCTGTTCAGAACGGCGAAGGCAGCCAGAAAACCGATATCACGCCGGTGTTTGAAACCATCCAGCAGAACGCAATTACCATCGCTGGCTGGTGCACTCTGTCTGAGCAGGCGCTGAAGACGCAAGGCGAGCTGGGCCGGGCAATTGATGTGCACATGCGCAATCAACTGGTGATGGCGATGGATAAAACCGTTATCTCCGGCACCGCTGTTACCGCCTGGCCGTTCGCGGGCCTGAAGACCCTCGCTTTCGATTACACCAGCGCGACCTACACCCTGTTGCATGATGCGATTGTCGAGGCAACCGCGCATCAACGCTGGGGAGGCTATCAGCCCGACGTCGTGTGCATGAACCCGATGAGCTACCTCGACATTGCGCTGAAAAAGGACACCGCCGGCCAATACCTGACCGGCGCCTATATGGGCGAATTCCCGGCGATGTTGCACGGTATGCGCGTCACCTTCAGTTCGGAGATCACGGTCGGCAAAGCCCTGGTTGTCGACAGCCGCTACGTCGAGTTGCTGATCGCCGACCAAATGAACGTCCAACTCGCCTACACCAACGACAATTTCGTGAAGAACTTGATTACCGCCCGCGCAGAAGTTGCGGTGATTCCGGTGGTTCGTGATTTGGGCGCTTTGAACCTGGTCACTCCGAAGGCTCCCTGACAAGTAGCGGGCCGGCTTCGGCCGGCCCCATTCATCCAAAAGGAAAGTTGACATGAACACCATCGCAGAACGTGCCGGCCTGGCTGGCGAATTCCTGAAACTCCAAGCCGCGCTGATCGCCATGCAAATTCGCCAGTTGGGCGAGCTGGTCAAGCGCCTGTAAGAAAATCCTCGCAGGATGGCCGTCAGCCGTGAGTGGGCCATCAGACGAAAACCACGGCAGCGGGCGACGTTCTCCAACGTGCGCCCGCATTTCCTTTGGGGTACTCAATGAACACAGAAGCAGCAGAGCGGCGCCGGGAAGAAACCCGGCGGCGATGTGCCGAGCGCGGCATATCCATCATTCCATACGGCGCCGCCTGGTGGCTGCGTGGCGACGGCGTCGACGTCATCGCCGTCGACCTGGCCTGGGTGCAACCTGCTGACCTACGGAAACGCCCGGCGCTCGAGCGGTAAGAACGCCGCATTGGTCTCTGCGCCGTCCAAAGTAACGCAGCGTAGGGTAGGGCGGAAGCATGAATAATGGATGTTCACTCCGTTGCAGAAATTTGCACGGATTGTCGATCCTTAGAGCTTCCCATTTCCAATATCATCCGATAGAATGCCGCCTGTTCCAAAGGACTCAAGGCTTTTTTGGGGATTGCAAATCCGTGTAGGTCGGTTCGACTCCGGCTCGCGCCTCCAGGAATTTGCGGCAGTAGCTCAGTTGGTAGAGCGCAACCTTGCCAAGGTTGAGGTCGAGAGTTCGAGACTCTTCTGCCGCTCCAAATCAAAAGGGAAAGCGATGATCGCTTTCCCTTTTTCGTATCGGGGCACCGATATAATCGACACTGGCCCGGGTGGTGAAATTGGTAGACACAAGGGACTTAAAATCTCTCGGCCTCTGGCTGTACGGGTTCGACCCCCGTCCCGGGCACCAATGGTAAGCCCATGATCATTTACGATCTTCGCTGCGACAACGAGCATCAATTCGAAGGGTGGTTCCACAGCGCCGCCGATTTCGACGTCCAGACCAGTCGCCACCTCGTCAGTTGTCCGCAGTGTGACAGCCATGAAATTCGTCGCGTGCCGTCCGCCGTAGCGATAGCAGGGCACAACCCGCCCGAACCGGCAGGGCCGGCTCCAAGCGCGTCCAAAACCGGCGGCATGGTAGCGATGCCCGCCGGAACGCAGATCATGGCCGCTTATCGGCAGTTGGTCAGGGTAATGATCGAACACAGCGAAGACGTTGGCAACGCATTCGCCGCCGAAGCGCGAAAAATCCATTACAACGAGGCGCCAAGTCGCGCGATACGGGGAAATGCCACGGCGCAGGATCTCGACTCTCTTGCCGACGAGGGGATTCCCGTCATGCATCTGCCGAACATGAAGGAAGAGGATCTGAACTGATCCTTTTTCTTGCGGCCTATATTATTTTACATAATGCAAATTATGCGCACTAACGGTACTACACGGTCAACCCAGCTGGTCGACGTGTCGCCCCAACCAAATTTCAGTAACCGTTAGACAAATTTCGGTAAAACAGGCCCTTGTACTTGTCGAAGTTGCCGCTCTTCGTCTTTGATGCCTAGGTGGCGCCGATGGTTACCTCCGGCGTGATGCGGCCGGTGTAGCCGAGGCGAACGCCCCAGCCGGTCGCCGAATCGGTGCCCTGGTTGGTGAAATTGCCCGGGCTGGCCGAATAGGCACCGAAGGGACCGATGCCCTCGGCCTTGAAGCGCTGGTAGGCGAAGTTGAGCGCGAGCCCGAGGGCATGGTTTTCGGTCAGCTTGTATGCGACCGACGGCGAAACGTACAGCTGTTCGAGATTGACGCCGGCCGACCCGGTCGCGCCGAAGGCGCGGAACGGATTGCTGCCGTAATCGGTGTTCATGCCACCGTTACCGTAGATCGCCACGCCGAGCGCGACTTCCGGCGACACCTGGGTGACGAAGCCGAGTTCCGGAATGAAGAAATTCTGCGTGTCGTTGGCGTCGTAGCTGCCGTTCAGCCCGGCGCCATTGCCGCTGATCTCGCTGCCGCGCGACGGGCGGAACCAATTCAGGCCGACATCGAAGCGGTTGCCGACGAAGGCCGTACCGGCCGGATTCGTCGCGGCGGCGAGACCGTCCTGCGGCAGGGCGATGGCGGTGCCGGCGAGGCCCTGCGACTTGACGCCATAGCCGTGCGAAAAATAGCCGTTGGTGGCGAGTGCCAGGCCGGGCGCCAACAGCAGCGGCAGCACGGCGGTGTGAATGAGCGGGCGAATCTGCATGAAAAATCTCCGAAGCGAATCCTGATGAAATGGAGGCGCCACGTTAATGACGGCTTCCGGCTATTCGAACGAATCGCTTCTTCGATGCTTATTAGGGCCACGCCTGTGCCCACCCTGCTGCGGTCGACATATCGAAATAGCAAAAAAATATTTGTCGACCGCAGCAATGCGACGCAGAATGGCCGAACCCCGCCGGATTTAATCGATAACTTGCCAGGGCGGATGACAAATACTGGCTAAAGCGTCGCTCGCTCCACCCTTCCCGGGAGCCGGCCTCGCCGGACTGACAGGGAAGCAAGGAGCGACACCATGGTTCTGACCCTCGAACTGCCGATCCGCCACACCCGGACCGACCCTTTTTCCGATTACGAAAGCCGCTTCGGCGCCCTGCCCGGCTGGCTCGATGAAATCGCCGCCGCCGAGGCCAGCGCACTGGTTCGTCAGGCCTTGCGCCGCGGGGCGCCGCTATGCCCCGCAGACCATCTGTCGTGACGGCGCTCAGGCACGGAGGCAAGCCAGCGCGCTGCTCAGCTGGCCGACACTGCGCCGGCTGAAAACGACGGGCACGGCCATTTGGTCGGCCACCCGGCGAATCTTCCTGGCCAGCCCGTGACTGACCTGGTCAACCATGACGACGACGACCCGGGTATCGAGCGGAATCGGGCGATGCGCCTCGCTCTGGTTGCGCCCGCTCCAGTGGCGTACCGGCGTGAAGCCCTGTCCGGCCAGAAAATCCCGATACGGCCCCACGCGGTCACCACCGACGATCAACGCTGCCATGACGTTCTCCTGCAATATCGACGGTGAAAATCTAATCGCGGGAAAGTGCGCCGGAAACGACAGAGTTGATCGAAGCAAATAAGGGCACGCGCCATAAGCATTTCGTGCCTGCGACAGCTGCATATCCTTATGCCGATAAATTCGTTCCGCGACGAAACGCGGCCGCCTATCGTGCCGACTCATTTCAGAACGGGAACGAAAGCATGGGCGACCCGGAACTCCTGCGCAACCTCAGGGAAAAACGTCTGCCGGAAGTCCGATTACGGGACCAGGTCGTTCAGGTCTGCGTCATTCTCGGCGTCATCCTCTCGGGCTGGCTCATCTGGCGGTAAGCGCCGGTTCATCGAAACCATCGCCGGAATCGGCGGCACTCACTGCGGCCCGAGCCGCCGCACCCGGGCTGCCACCAGCCATTCATACGCCTCCATCCCGAACGCCATCGCGATAACGAACGCCGCCGCCGGCAGCTTGCCAGCACCCAGACCGACCAGCGCCGGACCAGGGCAAAATCCCGACAGCCCCCAGCCGATGCCAAAAATGACGCTGCCGAGAAGCAAGGGCGCATCGATCGCTGCGTTCGCGTCGGACGCGACCGGCATTCCCAGCCAGGTCGTCGCGCGGCGGCGCGCCAGCGCATAGACAGGCGCCGCAACGCCGATGGCGCCGCCCATCACCAGCGCCAGCGACGGGTCCCAGCAGCCGGCGATGTCGAGAAAGGCGAGCACTTTCGCCGGTTCGGTCATGCCCGCCACGATCAGGCCGATGCCGAAGATGGAACCGAGCAGCAATGCGACGAACCAGGCCATCTCAGGCACCGATCAGGTGACGGCTGACGAAGACGGTCGCCATGCCGCTGCCCATGAAGCACAGGCCGGCGATCAGCGAGCGCCGCGAGAACCTGGCCAGGCCGCATACGCCGTGGCCGCTGGTGCAGCCGTTGGCCAGCCGGGTGCCGAAGCCGACCAGCAAGCCCGCGACCACGAGAATTGCCTAGCCGCCCGGCGCATCGACGGCAGGCGCAGACAACGACGGCGCCCCGGGGATCACGACCGACCAGACGGCGGGGGCGATCAGCAGCCCGCCGAGAAAGACGAGGCGCCAGCCCGCCTCCGCAGTTTCGCCCTGCAGCACGCTGCCGAGCATGCCGCTGATGCCGGCGATCCGGCCGAGGCCGAGAAACAGCAGGGCGGCCACCAGACCGATCAGGCCGCCGCCAGCCAGGGCCGACCACGGCGTGAAATTGCTCCAGTCGATAATCATGCGCGCTCCCTTGAAAAGAGCCTGCGACCATAGCAAGCACGCGGCAATTCGTGAAACGACGCATCTTTCATATGCATATGAACGGCGCCGAATAAATACCGAAAAACCGAATCGTTCGCCAAGGAAGCGTCATGGCTTAAATTCCCGCCCAGCCCGAATCGCGGCACCCAAACGCGTGAACTTTAAGGAGACCAGCCATGCCCCTCAGCGACCTGATCAGAACGCTCAATGCCCCATCGGGCGCCCTGCCCGGCCACTATGCCCGCTCCGGGCTGGATCAGCCGTTCATTGCGGTCAACGGCCGGGTATTCCTGCATTACGCCAACATTCGTCTCGAATCGCACTTCCTGCCCATCGTCGAAAGCCACAGCGGCAGGACGCACGGCCATGCGGCCTCGCTGCAGGCCTTCGGGCTTTCCAGCCGGCAGCCGATCGCGCCCGAGGCCGTCTTCGTGCTGCCGACCGACGACGCCGAATTCGTCTATCTCGACCGCCTGGTACGTACCCTGCACGCCCTCAACTACCTGACACGACCAACCCGCGGCAACCTGCTGCTGCAGGTCCACGCCCGCCACGTGATGAGCGTTCCCGCCGACCATGGCCTGGCGTTCGAGGAAATCCTACGGCCATGCTGCCTGTTTCCAGAGCAGATCACGTTGGAGATCGACATCGAGGGCGTCGAGGACACGCCGCATCTGATCAGGGCCGTCGCCAGCTACCGTTCGCGCGGTTATGGCATCGCCGTCAGCCATTTCGGCCGCCGCCGGATCGATTTCGGCATCCTCCGCGAGCTGCGCCCGGATATCGTCAAGCTCGACGGCCTGCTGCTCTCGTCCGCCCGTCCGCTGAAGCGGATCATCGAGGTGCTGCACCAGCTGCCGGCACGGGTCCTGATCGAAGGCATCGACACCGCGGCCATGCGCAAGGGCGCACAGGCCGGCAACATTGATCTGCTGCAGGCGCACGCCCCGCTCCGCCGCCTGCTCCACGCGGTGCCGGTGGCGACCGCCAGCAATGCCATACGCATCAGAAGCGCCGCCTGAGATTGCGCGGTCGACCTTCACGGAAAGTAGAAAGTGCAAGGTTTCATCCCTGCCCCTTCCGCGTTCCGGCGATGCCCCCTCGGGGCCTATTAACACGCTGTAACACTTCATTACATTCCGAATGACATCCGGGCGGGAGCGGTGCGCGTTGTTCGCATTAGGCTTCGGGAATGCCTGCCGACGATTCCCGAAGCATTTCACCGACTCACAAGGAGACCACCATGCACACAATGGACCACTACCGTCTTTCCCGGATGCTCGACACCGGCAAGCGCCGGCCGCCAAACCTCGACGTCATGGGCGAAGAGGAACTGCTTTCCTTCCATCTGACGCATCACGGCGGCTTCAACCCCCAGTTGCTGTTCCGGAAGGCGGGCACCGCCGCCCGGTCGGCGACCGATCTCCTCGCGGTTTATGCGGACTGCAAGCGCAAGGCCATCGTTTGCCGGCGCGAAGGGAACGTCGAAGAGGCGCGCGGCTGGGAAATGCAGTGCGACAAGGCGTATTCGATGTTGCCGGAGTTCGCCCGTTGGTGACTCGGCGTCCGCAGCGGGCCGCCATAAGGACAAAAGGCCGAAGGGAGCATTCCCTTCGGCCTTCCTGATTTGTCGGTGGGCAGGATCTTCCGGAAGCCTACCTGACCTCGATCGTGATCGTCTTTCCCGATTTGCCGCCGGCCCGGCGCAGCAGCTCGGCAATGTCCGTATTGGAATTCTTCAGGGCGATGTCGAATGCGGTTTCACCCGATTCGAGATTCTTGTTCGGATCGGCCCGGTTGGCGAGCAGCAGCTTGACGATCTCGATGTGACCGCCGCGCGCCGACGATCAAGGCGGTGCTGCCGTTTTCGCTGGCCGCATTGACGTCGGCACCGGATTTGACGAGCAGCTTCGCGATATCCAGGTGACCGTTGAAGGCAGCGTAGATCAGCGGGGTCCAGCCCGACATGTTGACGTTGGCGCCGCCGGCGATCAGCAGTTCGGCGACTTTCAGGTGGCCGCGAAACGCGGCCAGGCGCAGGGCCGTATCGCCGGCGGCGTTGCGGGCATTGACCTTGGCGCGCTGCTTGATCAGGTAATCGACCAGATCCTCGTGGCCGTCGCGCGCCGCCAGCATCAGCAGCGTATTGCCCTCGATGTCGGTCGTATCGACCGAGGCGCCGCGTTTGACCATCTGGGCGATGTCGCCGGTATCACCCAGCTTGGCGGCGCTGATCAGGTCGTCGTAGGTCGCCGCGGAGGCGATGAAAGGCATGCTGGCGGCCAGCAGGAGCGCAAGAATGTTCTTTTTCATGATTGTTGGGGGCGAATTGCGTGTTTGAAAAGACTGAAGAAATTGGCGGTCGTCGCCGCGCCGACCTCTTCCGGCGAAAGCTGGCGCAGGCGCGCTATTTCCTCGGCGACGTGGCGGACGTAGGCCGGTTCGTTGGTCTTGCCGCGATGGGGAACCGGGGCCAGATAGGGTGAATCGGTCTCGATCAGGATGCGGTCGAGCGGCGTCCTTTGCGCTGCTTCCTTGATGGCGAGCGCGCTCTTGAAGGTGACGATGCCGGAAAACGAGATGTAGAAGCCGAGATCGAGGGCCTGCCTGGCGACCTCCCAGGTTTCGGTAAAGCAGTGCATGACGCCGCCGACCGACGGCGCCCCCTCCTCGGCCAGGATGCGCAGCGTATCCTCGGCGGCATCGCGCATGTGGACGACCAGCGGCTTGCCGCTGGCGACCGCCGCGCGAATGTGCCGCCGGAAGCGGTCACGCTGCCATTCCGGACGGTCCTTCTGCCAGTAGTAGTCGAGGCCGGTTTCGCCGATGGCGATCACCTTGGGATGAGCGGCCAGCGCGACCAGCTTTGCTTCGTTGGGTTCTTCGGCATCGGTGTATTCGGGATGCACGCCGACAGTGGCGTAGAGATGCGGATGGGCTTCGGCCAGCGCCAGAACGCGCGGAAAATCCTCGAGATTGACGCCGATGCAGACCGCACAACCCACGTCGTTGAGCCGCATGCGCTCGAGAATCTCGGGCAGGCGCCCGGCCAGATCGGGAAAATCGAGATGGCAGTGCGAATCGACCAGCATTCCCGAGGGGGTCAGAGGGTATGCGTCGGTCGGGTGGACTGCAGCACACCGCCGAGCAGGCCCTCTATCTTGCGCCGCGCTTCCTGGCCGCTTTCGTCGTTGTTGAAATGCACGCCGATCCCCTGGGCCCGGCCGTTTTGCGCCCCCGCCGGGGTTATCCAGACCACCGTCCCGGCGATCGGCAGCTTGGCCGGGTCGTCCATCAGCGACAGCAGCATGAAGACCTCGTCGCCGATGTTGTAGTTGCGCGTCGTCGGGATGAAGATGCCGGCATTGCGCAGATGCGGCATGAACGCGGCATAGAGCGCCGATTTCGAATTGATGTTCAGCGAGAGAACGCTCGGGCGTTGCGCTGCGGCGGGTTTGGCGTCACTCATTGTCGTTCGGTCCTCAACAGACCTCGATAGTCCATGAACAGGCCCTCCAGGAACAGGCGGGCATTAAGCGGTTGCTCGGCCTCGCGGCGGCGCGTCAGCAGGAGCCGGTAGGCGCGCACGATTCGTGCGGGGGGAATAATATCAGCCAGCCCTGAAATTGTGGCCTGTTGCGGCAGAAAATATCGGACGGGCAGCCCGTTGCCGGCCAGGGTCAGATCGACCAGCCATTTCTGCATGGCTTCGACCACGGAACGCAGCATCAGCCTGCCCTTGCTTTCCTTGACGAACTTTTCCAGCTCGGCCGCCAGACCGAGTGGATCCAGTTCCTCCCCCGCGGCAAGGCGGCGGGTCAGGAGATCCAGCCAGCCGCCATCGCCGGCGGCGGCAAGTTCGCTCGCCAGGCAGGGCGATCCTCCGGCGAGCGCCAGCCAGCGCCCCGGCTGATCGAGCCCGTCGGCCGCCAGGGCGGATTCCGCGACGGCCGCCGGCGGCACGCTGACCGGAACGACCTGGCAACGGCTGCGGATCGTTGGCAGCAAGCGTAGAGGCTCATTTGAAACAAGTAAAAACCGGGTACTTGGCGCCGGTTCTTCAAGCGTTTTAAGAAGCGCGTTTGCGGTATTGCGGTTCATCGCATCGGCCGGGTTGATGACAACGACCTTCAGCCCGGCGCGATGCGCTCCGACATTCAGAAAGTCGTCGAGTCCGCGCACCTGGTCGATGGTTATCTGCTGGCTGGCCTTCTTCTTCCCGTCTTCCGCGTCAGCCTCTTCGCCAAGCGCCTGGGGTTGCAGAAGACGATAATCCGGGTGGTTACCCTGCTCGAACCAGTTGCAGGCGAGGCAGCGGCCGCAGGCCGTACCATCGTCCGCCGGGCTTTCGCACAACAGGCCCTGAGCGAATGCCTGGGCCAGCGCGAATTTTCCGAGCCCGCGCTGGCCGATCAGCAGAAGCGCGTGCGGCAGTCGCGCACGTTGGGCCTGGAGTTTTCCCCAGGTGGATGAATGAAGGCTTATAAAGTTCATAAACAGATACTTGAAACGATTTTTTCAAGTAATTTGCGAATATCTTCTATGCTCTGCTGGGCATCGATGACGCGCATCCGCGAGGGTGCCGAGTGGGCGCGTTCGAGATAGGCCTGACGGACACGCTCATGGAAATCGGCGCGTTCCTGCTCGAAGCGATCGAGGACCCGGCTCGCCAGCACGATGCGCTCGCGCGCCACGTCGAGCGGCAGGTCGAAGAGCAGGGTCAGGTCCGGCTGCAGATGTCCATGCACCCAGTGTTCGAGTTGCTGGAACTTTGCCCGGTCGAGTCCGCGCCCGCCGCCCTGGTAGGCATAGGTCGCATCGCTGAAGCGGTCGCAGACCACCCACTCCCCCCTGGCGAGCGCCGGTTCGATCACTTTCGCCAGGTGCTCGCGCCGCGCGGCGAACATCAGCAGGGTTTCGGTTTCCAGATGCATCGACGAATGGAGCAGCAATTCCCGCAGCTTTTCGCCCAGTTCGGTGCCGCCCGGCTCGCGCGTGACGCGGACCACCAGCCCCTTCTGGCGCAGCAGCTCGGCCAGCCATTCGACATGGCTGCTCTTGCCGGCGCCATCGATGCCTTCGAAGGTAATGAACTTTCCTTTCACTTGCCGCCTTTCTGGTATTTGCCGACCGCCTTGTTGTGTTCATCGAGGGTGCGCGAAAACTGGCTGCTGCCATCGCCGCGGGCCACGAAATAGAGGGCATCGCTGGACGCCGGATGGAGCGCCGCCTGGATGGCCGCCAGCCCCGGCATGGCGATCGGCGACGGCGGCAGTCCGCTGCGCGTGTAGGTATTGTACGGAGTGTCGGTTTGCAGGTCGCGCTTGCGCAGATTGCCGTCGAAAGCCTCGCCGAGCCCGTAGATCACCGTCGGATCGGTCTGCAGCAGCATGCCCTTGCGCAGGCGATTGACGAACACCGCGGCAACCATTTCGCGATCCTCGCTGCGCCCGGTTTCCTTTTCCACGATCGATGCCATGATCAGCGCTTCGTACGGGGTCTTGTAGGGCAGATTGGCCTCCCGGCCGCTCCATGCGATGTCCAGTTTCTTGCGCATGGCCCGGTGGGCGCGGGCGAGCAACTCCAGATCGCTGGACTGCTTGTCGAAAAGATAGGTGTCGGGAAGCAGCCAGCCGTCGATGTGGGCGCCCTCGATTCCCAGGCGGGCGGCGATTTCGGCTTCCGGGAGTCCTGCCGTGTCGTGTTTCAGGTCCGGATGCTGGTCGAGCCGCGCGCGCCACTGGCGGAAGGTCCAGCCTTCGACGAGGAGCGATTCGCCCTGGGTGACGTCGCCGCGCGCCAGCTTGGCCAGGAGTTCTTCCGGCGTCACGCCCTGCCTGACCGAATAACTGCCGGCCTTGATGCCGGTGGCGACACCGCGCCAGCGGGCGAGCAGCGCCAGCATATCGGCATTGACGCCGACCCCCGCCTCCTGCATCTGCGCCACCGCCGAGCGCAGCGTGCTTTTCGGCGCGACGCGGAAATCCACCATGGCGTCGCGCAGCGCAATGGGCGAATTCGCCCACCAGGCGCCTGCCGCGATCAGCGCGGCGAGCAAAATGCCCAGAAAAAATAACAACTTGAGGAATGAACGCAAGGGAACTCGCAGGCGGCAACCGGGTCACGCCCACCAGAAACGGGCATAATCGAACGGACGCTATAATATCCCAAACCCCAACAGGAGCCCTCATGAACCCCAACTGGCGCAGCTTTCTGGAATCCAAGGGAGCCGTATTCGGCGATGGATCCGACGAAATTCAGAGCTTCGGCGATACTGCCGGCGAGCTTCAGGCAGCCCGCGAGCAGACCGTTATGGTGCCGCTGGCGCACCTGGCCCTGATCGAAGCCACCGGCGAGGATGCCAAGGCGTTTCTGCACGGCCAGTTCACCAGCGACATCAACCACCTGGGCGCCGATCAGGTGCAGCATTCGGCCTGGTGCACGGCCAAGGGACGCATGCAGGCCAGCTTCCTCGCCTGGCGCACGGCCGATGCCTACCAGCTGGCCCTGGCGGCGGATCTCGAAGCCGCCTCGCTGAAACGCCTGCAGATGTTCGTGCTGCGCGCCAAGGTCAAGTTCGCCTCGCTCGGCGACCGCCGCGCCCTGCTCGGCCTCGCCGGCCCGCAGGCCGCCGCGGCGCTCGCCGATGCGGCGTTGCCGGCGCCGTCAGCCGCGATGACCACGGCGAGCAGCGAACAGGCGACGGTGATCCGGCTCGAAGCGGACCGCTATATCGTTTCCGCGGCGGTCGATGCGCTTCCCGCGCTGTGGCAGCAGCTTGCGCCCAAGGCCAGGGCGGCCGGCCTTCCGGCCTGGCGCTGGCTCGACATCCAGGCCGGCTTTCCGCTGGTGACGGCAGCGACCAAGGAAGAATTCGTGCCGCAAATGGCCGATTTCGAAAAGCTCGGCGGCGTGAGTTTTCACAAGGGCTGCTATCCCGGCCAGGAAATCGTCGCGCGCACCCAGTATCTCGGCAAGGTGAAACGCCACCTGTACCGCGTCAGGAGCGACCAGGCGCTGGCGGCCGGCACCGACCTGCATTCGCCGGACAATCCGGACCAGACCTGCGGCATGATCGTCAGCGGCGCGCCCTCGCCGACCGGCGGTTACGAGGCGCTGGCGGTGGTGCAGTCGAATTTTGCCGACAACCTGCATCTCGGCTCGCGCGAAGGCCCCCGGATCGAGGCTGTTGCGGTCAACCCCTGAAAAAGGGCAAAAATGTGCCTGATCGTCGTCGGCTGGCAGGCTCACCCGGATTATCCGCTGATCGTTGCCGCCAACCGCGACGAGTTCTATGCGCGCCCGACCGCCTTTGCCGATTTCTGGGCAGCCTCGCCCGAAGTCTTCGGTGGCCGGGACCTCGAAGCCGGCGGCACCTGGCTGGGAATTACCCGCAGCGGGCGTTTCGCCGCCGTCACCAATGTTCGTGAGCCGGGCGCCGGCAAGGGACGGCAATCGCGTGGCCGGCTGACGCAGGATTTCCTCGCCGGCCGGCAGACGGCGGCGGACTACATGGACCAAATCGACATGGCCGCCCATTCAGGCTTCAACCTCGTGGTCGGCGATGGCCGTTCGCTCTGGTACTGCAGCAACCGCGGCGCCCCCCCGCGGCAACTCGCGCCGGGCATCTACGGATTGTCGAATCACCTGCTCGACAGCCCATGGCCGAAGCTGCTGACCGCGCGCGAGGGCTTTGCGCGGGCCATCGGCCGCCTGCCGGACCGCGCCCCCCTGTTCGAGGTGCTGGCCGACGACGAGATCGTGCCCGACACCGAGTTGCCGAATACCGGCGTTCCGCTCGACTGGGAGCGGCGCCTGTCGGCGATCTTCGTCCGTTCGGAAGAATACGGAACGCGCGCCTCGACCGTCATCGTCCAGTCCGCCGACGGCAGCTTCGCCTTCGACGAACGCAGTTTCGGCCCGCTGGGCCGTCCGCTTCACGCCTCGGTGATGTCGACCGGCGTATAGACCGGGACCAGGTCGAACAACTCGACGATGTCGGCGTTGCGCATGCGGATGCAGCCGTGCGATCCCGGCTTGCCCATTTCCGCCCGCTCGGGCGCGCCGTGGATGTAGATGAAACGGCGCATCGTGTCGACCTTGCCGAGGCGGTTCCGTCCGGGCTCGCAGCCGGACAGCCACAGGATGCGCGTCAGGATCCAGTCGCGCCCTGGATGGTGCTGATCGAAGGCCGCCGACCACTGTTCGCCGGTCGCCCGGCGTCGGACGAAGACCGTATTCTCCGCCGCCCCGGCACCGATTTTTGCCCGGATCAGGTGTCGACCGCGCGGCGTCTGGAAACTGCCGAAGACCTCGCCCACGCCGGCCTTGCCTGTGGATACCGGATATTCGCGCAGGACCTTGCCGGCATCGTCGAACAGGGTCAACAGCTGGCGGGCGACCGAGATGTGGATTTTCATGGCGTCTTGCGCCGGCGTTCGGCAAAGAAGGCGGTCAGCACCGCGCTGCACTCTTCGGCAAGGATGCCGCCGGTCACCGTCGTGTGGTGATTGAGACGCTCGACACCGAAGAGATCGACGACGCTGCCGTGCACGCCGGTTTTGGGATCGCGCGCGCCATAAACCACGCGTGCGATGCGCGAATGCAGAATGGCCCCGGCGCACATCGCGCAGGGTTCGAGGGTCACGAACAGCTCACAGCCAGGCAACCGGTAGTTGCCAAGATTGCGCGCGGCATCGCGCAGCGCGGCAATTTCGGCATGCGCCGTCGGATCACTTTCGCCGATCGGGCTGTTGAATCCCCGCCCGACGATCTTGCCCGCCTTGACGACGACAGCGCCGACCGGCACCTCGCCCAGGCATTCGGCGGCGCGCGCCAGCGAAATGGCCTCGCGCATGAAGAAATCGTCGCCGAGAACGACAACCGTTTCTTCATTCACTCCCATTCGATTGTCAATAGCATTCTCCATCCTCAGTGTTTACGCCACTTTCGGTGGGCTCATACTTCCTAATACCGTCGACGATACCGTCAAACTCTCTTGCCTTGGCAGCGCTGCCAGTAGACAGGTCTCATGAGGCTTCACTCTGTCTCTGGCGCACCCAGTGGCAGGAGTGTTAGCCGCACATGAAGGACGATCCGCCGAACACAGCGAGGTCACGACATTGCTCTCGGTCGCTTGGAGATGACGCGGGGAAAACACCATCAAGGCAGCGACGAATTGCAGGCTCGGCAATACGCGCAAGCCATGTATAGATTTTGAACGCAGGCCGGACGAAGTGAATTGTATGCCAGGGTCTGGGTCGACGACCAGGACAAGGTCTGGCTCTGCGACCGGGCTGCAATGCCCTACTCCGCTTCGATCCGTTGATCGAAGGTTTTCGTCGAGCCGCCCGAACGCCAGCGTGCGGCAACTGGCGGGCCGGCCGGGTGAGGTATGGGGCGCCGAATCGGGCAATGACCAGCTGGTGAGGATCAGAGTCGGCTCCCGTCCTGGATGGTGAGTGCCAAAGATGGCCGTTCGCTGCCTCCGCAAGGGAGAGCCATCTTAATCCTAGGTGCTGCTTATGTTGGCTGACTGACTTGGCCACTTAGCCAAACTGACCATACCCACATTCAGCCGGATCAATTCCCTGGCCCTGCCCACCTCCAGGGCGCGAGTGATTCTGGCTTCCGCATCGGCAGACGTGCGCGCAATGCGCTGTAGCCGGCATATCGAGCGCGCCAGCTCGCCGACGCTAGTGCCGCCGTGCTCGGACAAAATGAACATGGCCAGATTGCCCAGTTCCTCGGCACAGAGCTCATCCAGCTGGCGTTTGCTTTCCTCGAGGTCGTCTGCGACGCGGAAGTCCTCCCACTGGGCCGGTTGCGATGTTTCCGGCCAGTAGAACGTGGCGTCGCCTTCAACTGTCCTTGTCACCGCGGGCGGAACCAGCGCTCGCAACAATTCTTCGATGCGCCGGCCCGTCCGCTGGAGCCCCCAGGCCCGGGCAACTCGGCGGAAGAGCACGAAATCGGCGATGGGGCCTTCCGCACGGATGACGCGCATCAGTTGCTCCGCCAGGACCGCTCGTGATGCCGGGTCATAGAAGTTGTCGCCATTCCCCGCGGGGAGCTCGGCGACTCGATAAACGGGGAGCTTCGGGGCGGCCACGGGTTCGGGCTGGACCAGCTTGGCATAGGCCGCAACTTCTTCCACCTCGGCAGCGCTTGCCTCGACGGCGTCCGTTGCGCTGTCCGGCTGCCCGTCCTCAGGCGCCGTGGATCCCTTCGGTTCCGTGGTCAGCAGGTCCTCCAACCTGGCCACAATTTTCCGCATCGGTTCAGCGGGGCTTCGCCACCAGTCGGTCGACCAGATGCGGTGCAACTGCCAGCCGAGACCTTCGAGAATCAGGTGGCGCAAACGGTCCCGGTCGCGGGCGGTGGCGGCGGAATGGTAGGTCCGGCCATCGCACTCAATCCCCAGCAGGTAGCGGCCGGGGGCACGCGGATCGACCACCCCGATGTCGATGCGATACCCGGAAACTCCGACCTGCGGATGGACGATCCAGCCCTTCTCCCGCAACTCATTGATGACCTGTTTCTCGAACGGGCTGTCGGGCTCCAGTCCGGTGGGCGCCACTTGCTCGATGAGCGCGCGCGGGCCGCGAATGGCAAAGTCGAGGTAGTTCTTGAGGTCCCGCACTCCGGCCGCGCGAACTCGCGACAGGTCGATATGTTCGGGCATCAAGGTGCTGTAAATCACCACCCCTTGCCGAGCCCTGGAAACCGCCACGTTGAGGCGCCGATGGCCGCCTTCGAGATTCAAGGGGCCAAAGTTCAAGGCCACTTTGCCGGCAGCGTCCGGGCCATAGGTGATGGAGAAGTAAATGATGTCGCGCTCGTCGCCCTGGACGTTTTCCAGGTTCTTGACGAACAGCGGCTCGAACGCGGCTTCGGCAATCGCCTGGTCGAGCTGGGTGGACGCCCGGCGGCGGGCATCGAGGAGGTTCTCGATGAGGTTCTGCTGCGCCTGATTGAAGGTCACCACCCCCAATGAGAGTTTCCTGTCTTCCGGCGACAAGTAGTGTTTCTCGATGGCAGCCACGATGGCTTCCGCCTCCGCCCGATTGGTCCGGGACCCGCCACGGTCATAGACTCCCTGGACGCGCTCCAGCTGGACGGCGGTATCTTCGGTCACGGGTGATGGGAAGGTCACCAGGCGATTGTCGTAATAGGTCGCATTGCTGAAGGTGATGAGGCTCTCGTGCTTGCTGCGGTAATGCCAGTTGAGGCTCAACTGCGGCAGCCCGATGCTCAGGCACTCGTCCAAGATGCTTTCGAGGTCCTGCACCTCGTCCTCGGCCAGGCTCACGTCATCGTCATCGGCACGGTTAAAGAAATTGGTGGGTGGCAGCTGCTTCGGGTCACCGACGCACACCAGTTGCTTGCCGCGTGCGATGGCGCCGACGGCATCCCATACCGGAATCTGGGAGGCCTCGTCGAAAATCACCACGTCGAAGGGCTGATGCCCGGCTTCGAGATACTGGGCCACCGACAAGGGCGACATCAGGAGGCAGGGCTTCAGCTTTGGCAGCAGAGTGGGCAGATTCCGCACCAGTTGGCGGATCGGCATGTGCCCGCGTTGCTTCGTGAGTTCGCGCCGCAGCTTTCCCATTTCGGAATCCGCCCCTGGGGTCAGCGCGGTGCTGGACGGAATCTGCCCCGAAAGCTTGGCCACAACGCACTGCTGGGTGAGCTTCTGGAAGCGCCCATCGGATTCCTTGAATTCGGCAATCTTGCGCTCATGGTCGGCGCTCGAGAAGGCGCACAGGACCGGCTCACGGTCCATGGCCTTGCGGACCCACCAGCTCTGGTAGCTGTATTCGAAGAACTCGGCAATGTCGGCGAGGGGCACTTCGCCCGCTTCCAGAGAGCGCACCACCCCGGGCAAGCCGGCGCTGATGACCTTTTCCCGGATCCCCTGCCACAGGCACCACGGCTGGATTTGATGGGCCGCGTGCTGCCAGCCCTGCACCTGGGCCAGCAGTCGCTGCAGGGCTGCGGCGGCGTGCGGGTCGTCAATCAAGGAATCCTTGCCCCCGCACAGCCCGGTAACGCGATGCAGCTCGCTGACAAGCTGCCGGTAGGCGTCGCGGTAGCGCACCAAGGCCCCCCCCAACGCCCCCTCAGCCTTCAGCAGGGCACGGTTGTCGGTCACATAGGGCAGCAGCTTGGCGAGCAAGGCGCCCTGCGCGCTGAGGTCGCCGGCCGCCAATTGTGTCACGGCGTTGGCATAGTCGTTTGCCCACTTTTCGTGGGCATCGACCGCGGACCAGTCAGTTTTGTGGGCGGCAAATTCGTCTTGCAGCAGGGCCGTGGCATCGGCCTCCATGGTGGCGAGCGCCTTGTCCTCTTCGTTCAGTTTCCGGAGCGCACGGACGAGGCCGTTCACCTCTCCTTCCGCCGGCGTCGCGCGGTCGGTCCGGTAAAAGCCGAAGCGCTTCAGGAAACCGCGCTTCGCTAACCAGCTCTTGGGCCACCAGCTGCTATTGGCTTCGGCCCACTGTGCTTCCAGCTCCTGGCCGTTGAGGTTTGCCACTTCCTCCCGGTAAGCGCCGGCAAAGACCTGCCAGGCCGCATCGCGCTCCAGCCCGTGCTGGCGCAGCATCTTCAGGCGCTGCCGGGCCACTTCGTCGGTAGCGGCCCGGGCCACGCCGACAGGCACCCGTGGAGCCTTTAAAAGCACATCCGCCAGCCGGTCGAGGGCCCCGAGCTCGGCCCACGATGAGCCATGCTCAGGCCGGCCCAGGAGCTGCAGGAAAGGCGCCTTCAATTCCTGGGTGGCCGACGCCGCCGACGCCAGGCTAGCAGCGGCCTCCAGCAGCTCCTGCTGCCACGAGGGGGTCCAGGCGGTGCGCTGGATGGCAAGGAGCGGGTGGGCCTGCAGGTCATGCAGCTGACTGGCCAACGCCGCCATTTGCCGGCAAATGGTGCGCAGGGCATCAAGCTCCTGGCAAGAGTGCTGATTGGGGTCCGTCCAGTCGAGCGCCGCCGGCTTCCAGTGGGCACCCTGGATGCAGGTGCCCATCGCCTCGTAGATGGAGAGCTCGTTCGGGTGGGTGCGGTGCAGCGCGGCAACCAGCGTGTTCAGCTCGCCCCGGAGCCCGGCGAGGCGCTCGGCTTCCCTCTCCCAGTCCTTGACGGTGCGCCCGCTGGCGGCATTGAGGGCGTTGCCGAGCTGCGCCAGCACCTCCGCTTTCTTGGCCTTGGCCGAGTGCAGCTCCAGACAAAAGGGTCCCAGGCCGATGGCGTTCAGCCGCCGATGCACCACCTCCAGCGCCGCCATCTTCTCGGAGACGAAGAGCACGGTCTTGCCGGTCGCCAGCAAGTGGCAAATCAGGTTGGTGATGGTCTGGCTCTTGCCGGTGCCGGGCGGGCCTTCCAGGACCAGGTTGCTTCCTGCGTCGGCGACGCAAATGGCGCGCAGCTGCGACGAGTCGGACAGCATGGGGGTGTACAGCTGTTGCGGCGCGAAGCGCGCATCGAGGGTGTCTGGGGCGAATTCGGGGTCGGCCTCGCTGAAGGCCTTGCCGGGATGATTGATGAGGTGGGCGACGACCGCATTCTCCTGGAGCTGCTTCTGGCGATCCTGGAGGTCCTTCCACATAAGGTATTTGGTGAAGGAGAAGATGCCCAGGTGAACCTGTTCCTTCACTTCCCAGCCCGGCATGTCGGTGATGGCGAGCCGGAACATCTGGAAGATCTTTCCCACATCTAGGCCCTTGGCGTCCGTCGGCAGGACATCGAACGAAGGAAGCTTGAGCTCGAAATCATGGGTGAGCTTCTGGATGAGCGTCGGGTTGACCAGCGCCTCGTCGTCATGGCGAATCAGCCGGAACCCGCTGCGCACAGATTGGCGGCTGATGGTGACGGGAATAAGGAGGATGGGGGCGACGTGGTTCGCTTCCGAGTTCTTGTCTTCCCGCCACTGCAAGAGCCCGAACACGAGGAACAGGGTATTGACCCCGCCCTCCTCCTTGCCGGTTTCCGCGGCCCGGTAAATCTCGGTCAGCCGGTTATCCAGCTTGTCTTCCGGGACATCGACCACGATTTCGTTGCGGGCCAGAGCCTCTTCGGCAAAGGCCGCCAAGGGCGTTTGGCCGGTGCGGCCGGTGAAGACTGCGGCGGCTCGGGGGTCGTTGCCCTCCATCACCGAGGGCGCGGCCTTTATGCGAAACTCACGGCCGTCCGACAGCCGGTCTTCGAGCGCCCCGGGGTTGGGCGCTATCACCCGCAAGTTGCTGTGCGTCGGCTTGAAGTTGAGCAGCCGGTTACGCAGCGTCAAGTCCAGGAGTTTGCCCTTCCACTTGGCGAGCCGCCCTTCCGGCGTATCGGGCGTCGACATCTCCGTCGGCGGCAGCAGCTCCGGGTCAAGCGGCGGCAGCGCCGGCATCGCTTCGATGGCAGGCGGTGCCTCCTCGGCAATGGCGACCGCTGGTTCCTGGGCCGCCGACCGCGAGGGCAAGGCCCGAATCTGCAGCTGCCGGGCGCGGTGGATGTCGACCGCATAGTGGAATCCGTTCTCTTCGTCGAGGTAGCCATCCCCTGTCGCGCACGCCCAGCGCAGTGACGGCTTCTGATCGCCCGCGATACCGGTTGTTTCCAAGGTCAAGAATTCGCCGGACTTCACCCGCTTGCGCACGGCCATCACGTCGTCCGCCACCGCGGTGGGGAAGCTCGTCTCAATGAGCCAAACGCCGATCCAGGCGTGCCCCTCCTTGAACAGCACGACCGGGTGGAGTCCCGCCTGCTCAAAGCAGGACGCGAAAAGCATGGCGAGGTCGAGACAGGTGGCCACCCGCCCGTCGAAGATGCGCTCCGGAGTGCGAATCTTCTGCCCGTCGGCGCCGAACGAGGCCGGTGGATTCGAGTAGTGCAGCCCCTCCGCCAGCAAGGCGCTGTAAATGGCCGACACCTGCTTCCAGACCCGCTCCCGGTTCTTGGACTGATACCCATCTAGCGACAAGCCAGCGTCACTTTGGCGCAGGAGCGCCGACGCCTTGCCGAGCAGGCGGTCCACCACCAGCGAATTGGGCATGCTGAAGGCTGCCAGCAACTCAGGTAGGCTACGTGTCCCCGCCCATTGGTCGTAGGCCAAGACCTCGATGGGGTGAGAGACATCGGCCAAGCACTGCCCGGCGGAGACCGCCTTGACGCGGATGGCTGCCTTTTCGCCCTCGTCCAGTTGGATGAGGTAGGCATGGTCTGGCTGGAGGTCGACCGGAGACAGGGTTCGGGACTCGCCCGGCGCCAGCTGCTCGAACTGGAAGCGGGCGCCTTGGGCGAAGCCGGGGATGCAAGACAGCTGAACATCCAGGGATTTCAGAACCTCGGCCGAAGCGTTCTTCACCACGAGGGAGCGCACAACGGGAATGTTGTTCTGAATGGCCGCGTACCCGATGGTCGGGTCAGCGATGATCTTCAGTTCCACCGCTGGTGTCGCTTCGTTCACCGTGTCGTCATGTTGGTCCTGCACATCGGTTGTCATCGCACTCCGCTCCCTTTCAAGCACCCTGCTCCCTGCTGGTGGCGCTGGGCCCAGACCGACATTCTATTTCGGGGTCATAGGTGAGGCATAGTTAAAGGAGATGCCCTGCCGACGAACCGCCCTCGCTTTTGCGTTTCTGGAATCAGCCGCGTATACGTGAGCCCAGCTTTCTCGGAGGTTTGTTCACATACTCATCGATACCGGAATTCTCGCTCAGGAACCAGTTTCTCCGGCAAAGGTCTTTCCATGACAGGCGCGAAGCCCCCGATGCTTCAGAACGCTGTGTGCAGCCAGAAGATGGAATCGGAATGGAAGGAGCGCCATGGAATCTCAAGTGACTCGTGCGGAATGCTTGACGCTTGCTGGCGCCCAACTTCGGCACAAATATGGGGACGCCATTCCGCGACGCGAACTGCAAGCGGCGGCGGCCAAATTTAGTGGGTATGCCGAGTCCACCATCATCCCCTCGGATCACTGCTACGACATGATTAACCAGGACCCGTCTTCGTTCGTTTCTCACCTGTTTGTTCGTCAAGGACAGGGACACTACCGATTCTTGGATTCCGGCTTCCCCTACACTGGCCCGATTTTCTGGAAACCGAAGGGGCAGGCTCCGCGCCAAGCGGGTCACTGGGACGACGGCTACCCCAGTCTGACCTTCGACCCCCGTAAGGAGGGTGATTAGGCGCTTCGCCACGAGACGCCACGCTCTTCTTCACTGACGGACAAGAGAAGCGTGTTCAGCAGATTGAGTTCGTTCGAGGCCATGAAATACCGGTCGTCGAACACTACATCGAATTTCAGCGGATTCACCTGCCCTACCCCGGCCACCCACGGCATGCCCTCATAGCGCGGAATGGCGGGCATCACCGCCGCACTGGCCGACAAGGTACGTCCCAGCGCCTCCCGCCACAATTCCGGCTCCGCGAGTGACCGCAACTGTTCGTCGTGGGCGCCAACCGGCTTCACGAATTGTGCATAAGCCGCCGGTAGCGCTATCCAGGTATTGGGAGACCGCAGTTCTTTCAGCGTGTTGAACTCGGTAGCGGCGCCGACTTTTTCCCGGGCCAGCAACCGGTAGAGGTTGGCCGCTGGAATGCGCAGGCTGCCCGGCAATGTGTCGCAGCCGTCGATATCCTTCAACTGCATGAAAAGCTGCCGGGTCATCTGGTCGACGTTGGTCGCGTGCCCTTCGAACGAAAACACCTCACGCTTCTCGAATCCCGCCCAATTTTCCAAGACCATGGGGCCGGCGAAATACATGTGGCCGGCAACCACCGGGCGTTCTTCCTGGTTGGGGAGCAGGGGCGCAATCGGGCTGCTGGCTTGGCTAAAGAACTCCCGGGCTTCCTGGTCCTTAACGAAGGAGGCGCCATCGGCATCCTTCTTCGCCGTGGCCACCAATCGGAAGCGGCTGAAGAGCTCATAGCAGTTCGTTCTGGCCTTGCTCACCAAACCGGCCAATTCCTGGCTGCCATCCCCTTTCACGAAGGTGTCCGCTTCCGCCAGAAACTCAGTGACGTACTGGGACATCAGGCTCAGGAGTTCCTCCACGCCGACACTGCCCACCGGCACCAAGGCCAAACTCTGGCGCAGTCCCGCATCCCCGGTAATGCGGGTATAAAGGGTCGCCCGCAGCATCACCAAGAGGGTCATCAGGTCCAGCGACTGGCGCAGCCACTGCCGTCGATCGAGTTCCTCTTCATGCACCAGGAAATCATCGACCAACATCACCAGGGTGCGCGGCACGCTGTCCCCGGACACCTCGCGCCCCGACGCATCCCGATACATGCCGCGGCCGCGGTAGATCAGCTGGGCAATCTCCATCAATGCGGATTCGACGTTGAAACGGGGAACCGCTGCGATGATGTGGTCTGTCTTCGGGAACGAAACACCGCGGGCCCCCGAAGATGTCATCAGGAACACCCTGATGCTGTCGCGCGTTTTCTCCTCGACCAGTTTCTTCCGCTTGGAACCCGGCACGGAGGAGTCGAGGATTTCTACGTTCTTGCGGTTGAGCCCGAGCTCGCCCTGGTCCCTGAGGATGGCCTGCAGGGCGCGCAGGAAGAGCTTGTCCTGGGCAAAGTAGATGACCTGGCTCGCGCCGCTGGCCACCGCCTTCTTGATTTCTCCCACCGCACTGAGGAGGAGCGCCTCCTCGGCAGCGCGGCGAATCGCTTGCCGGGGCGTCTCCAGGAGCCCCGGCTGCTTCTCCTGAATCTTGATGGCCGACAGATTGACCCGATAACGGATAGTGAGGCGGCTTGCCGGGTAGCTGTTGGTCATGACATGCAGCACCCGGGGCCTGCCCGCGCCGATAGCAACCTTCGACACGGCCAAGTCAAAGTGCTTTTTTCCGCGGGACCGTGAAACCAAGACCTTGTCGGGGACGCGGTCACCCGCGTTGAGATAGCGGTTGAGGACCACTTCGTTACCCAGCGATGCGTCGGAAACGATCAGCACCACGGTGAAGGGACAGTCCTCGCCTTCAAAGGGCTCGATAAATTCCTCCTTGAGCCAACGGGCGACCGCGTGCACAAAGGGGGCCCCGGCACCGTCGCCGGCGAGTTCGTCGACCATGACAACAATGGTCGGCATCCGCATGGCGAACTCGCGGCGCTCGTCGCGGCCCGCCTTGCGCATGCGGCCTTTCTCGCCGGCCTCGCGAAAGAGCTTTTCCAGTGCTTGAATGGTGTTCTTGCCGTTGCCTTTTTCCCGAAAGCCCTGGAGTGCCGCCGTAAGCACCGCCCGATTGACGTCCGGATTGAGCGCCAGCAACTCCCGGGTCGTAGCCGACATGGCCGAGAGCACGCCCATCAGCGGACGCTCTTCGACCAGATCTTCGTTCTCGGAAAGCGTGGTCTTGCCGATGCGGGAACCTGCGTGCTTGGCCTCGATTTCGTGTTCGTCCTCCGGCGTTAGGATGAGGACGCTGGACTGCGGCTTATTCAGGGACGAAACCCCGTCAACGACCACCGCGCCGTCGATTTTTCGTTTCTCGTCGAGGCCCTGCTCCACCTGGGAACGGTGATAGCGTTCGGCGGCCGAAATGATTTGTGCGTTGGTGGTGACCGTGAGGATGCCGCTGGCCTTGCCGTCCTTACGGGCCAGCTTTTCCGTGACATCACGGTTGATAACCACCCGCGGACTGACGTACAAGAACAGGTAGCCCGTCTGCTGCTTGGCAAGATAGCGGGTGACGGCAGTCGTCTTGCCGATCCCAGGATTGCCCTCGAGGCCCAGCACATTCACTTTGCCGGGCTGCGCCGCGGCCATGCCGGCCACCACCGCGGCCGCATGCACGTCGCGAAGCGCCACCAGCTGGTTGCCGGGTTTCAGTTCCTCCAGCGCCGCCGCCATCGCTTCCTTGGCGGGCCTGCCGAGGTACTGGTCGATTTCGGCATTTTCGGGCACAAGGCACAGGGCTTCCTCCTTGGAATACTGCTGCATCGGATTGGCAAACTCGGCAACCTTTTCCTCAAACTCGAGGGTGTAGTCATCCCCGGCCTTGGGCGGCTCTTTCAGCGATTTGAGCCCCCTGCGCAAGTCTCGGGGCAGTCTGCCCAGAATTTGTTGAAACACGCCTTCAACCTGGTCAGCCAATCCATCATCGTCACCGTCAGCGAGTTTAGTGGTGCGCCGATACGCGGCCCCCATCTGCTGCATGAGCGCGAAGCGCGGGTCCTTGGTGCCGCCCGGTTGGTAGCGTGCCGCCAGGCTCTCGAGACCATTGGGGGTAATCGCCAAAGCGCGAACGACGCATGGCTTCGCCAGGCCCCCCTGCCGATCGATGAGCTGAACCGCCGACTCGCCGTAGCCCGCAGCCTGGCACAGCTTGTAGAGAGGCTTGTTTTCGGAGGTCAGGGCCGTGAGGTGGGTCTTGATGTCGTCGGAGAGCTCGAACGATTCCTCCTCGACCTCCGCCGACACCCGGGCAAATACGCTTCGTGAATCCACCAGCCGGCGATACCGCATGAGTGCCCCCAGATGGGCGTCCTCGTCGCCGAAGTCGCCCATCTCCCCCGGCATGTCGAAGGAGTACTCCTGAATCAGCAAATGGTCTTCTTTGTGGGCTCCGGAAAGCCACAGCAAGAAGTCGGCGCGTGCCGGCATACCCTTATCGGCAAGCGCCGGGTCGATATGGCCCTTAAGGCCGAGAAGCTGGTGCATCTCAGTGCAGGCCTGGTCACGTTCAGCCTTGAAATCCTTGGCCCCGGGCAGGGACAACGGGCACCACAACGCGCGCACCTTTAACTCGCTGCTCTTAATCGGCAACTCAAGTTTCTTGAGGTATTCGCGCATGGCCGTGTAGCCGAGCCCGTAGGCGGTCGTCGAGAGGTATTGCAGCGCCGAGTGCAGCTGGTCCTTCACCGTCTCATCAACCACCTGGAGCTCTTGGATGACTGCCGTGTGAATGTTCAACAGCCGCGTAGTGCGCCAAGGCTTGAGATGCATCACGTCGATGTCGATTAGCCGCCAATCGGCAAGGCATCCAAGGACACCACGCTTGACCTGGATTTCGAAGGCCTGGCCCCAGACGACCGACTGCTCCTGAAAAGTCAGTTCCGCCATCAGGCCTCCACCTTGTCCTTGTGGAGGACCTTGGTGACGTGCGCCAACAACGCCGGGAACGATAGCAACACGTTCCCTCTTCCCCGCCGTTCCATCACCTGCAGTTCCCCGGCGGCGGCCGTCGTTATCGGGGCCACCCAACCGAACGGGTCCAGAACGGGGAGCACCTGATACTTGGTCGCTGCGCGTTCGCTTTCGAGGTAATGCAGCCCTCGCAGGACGCCGAGCAGTGTTTCCTTGGCGGCCTTGCCTTGCTCGGTAGTTCCAAGGATGTTCTGCCGGACCGCTTCGCTCCACTCTATGTTGGAAAGCCGCTGTTCGATATCGAAGAAGTAGGTGCAGAACCCGGACTGCGGGCGCCCACCCTCCGACACCACCGCCAAGGTGGCGAAGGTGTAGACCGGTTGCAAGCCGCGAAGCAGTTCGCGCTCGGACTGCTCGTACATTTGCTGATGCTCGGCAAAGCCCGTTGCCTCAAAGGCGCTTTCGCTGCCGGAACGGGTGTGCAGCCGGGTAGCCGGGAAGACATCCCGGCGCAGTGAGTAAATCAGCACGTCCGGGAACCGGGTGGCGACCGATTCCAGGAACTCGTAGGTGCCGTGTGGCGCGTGGCGCTCGGCGGCACGGCCGATATGGCGGTTCCCAAAGTGATGCGACAGCAAAATGATGTGCTGGTAACCCTGGCCGCGAAGCCGGGCAACCTCCTCCAGGATGAGCTGTGGCTCCCGGAAGGCCCGGCGATTTTCAACCAGTCGGGATTGCATCTGGTCCACGCGCAGCCGCATCGCGCCACCTTGCCGGTCGGCACAGAACGTCCGGGACATGAACAGGTAACCGTCGGCATCGGCATGCTGGGGGTGGGTGTCGCACGGCCGGGTGACGTAGGAAACGACAGCCACCTTGTCCAGGCTTCCCCCTACGGCGGTGAGGAGCGGAAAGCCGCCTTGCATCGCCAGCAGAGAGTTTTTCTTTCGGAACCCCATGGTCTGGACGTCGCCCCGCGTGTTAAACCCCTGCATCTTCACCAGGAGCTCGCGCGACAAGGCCCGCTCGATGGCTTGGCAGGCCGCATAGACGGCAGAAGTGCCTTCTTCGGGGGCAGTGTCCTTGCCCTTTGCCTGCAGGCGAATCAGATGGACCGCCAGATCGGCGTAATTTCTGGCTTGCCCCAAGCGACGGGTCACCTCCCACAAGACGAGGTAGGCAAGGAGCGCGAAGGCCGCACAGGCGCTCGCCCTGAGTTGCTCCTTCGTGGCTTTCTCTTCGTTCTTGGCCCCCTTACTGAGCGTCAAAGACCGCTCGTCGTACTCAAATCGAATGCCGCAGCCCACATCGAAGGTCGTGGCAAGGGCATCCAATGGCTGCCAGGTCTTACTGCCATCCTGTGCCCTGTCGGTAAAGGGCACAAAATGGACGGGGAGCACCGGCTGGTCGAGTTGCCGAACCATCTGGACTACCCGGCGCGACCCCGTTGGGGAAATCGAGCGCTCGACGAGATGGGTTTCCACCAGGAAGGAGGCGAGCCCTCGGACTTCGGCGGGATTCTCGGTAATCGTCAGATGCTGGAACCAGGCGATGTTGTCATGGCCGGTCTCGCTCTTCACCAGGATTTCGGCATTGCGCGAGGTCATGGACCTGAGCACCGCCCAATCGACCATACCTTTATGGACTGCCACGTAGTACTTGTCAGCCACACGGTTGGCGTCATCGACGAGCTTCGCCGACTTGGTCTGTAGCACCTTGATGAGCGCTTGCGCGAGTTGGTCCATGACCTTTTCTCGGGCCCGCAGCTCCGCAATCTGCGTGCGAACCGCCGCTTCCGGGTTGGCCTTCAGCTGCCAAGCGATGGTGTTTGCCAGCTTTTCGACATCCTCCGCCGGTGCATTCTCCAGGGAGTCAGGAACAACGAGCCGCAAAAACACCAGCTCGGCAATCGCCTTCGCGTGATTGCCGTCCCGTCGTTCCTCATCGAGCAAGCGTTCCTCCAACCGGTCTAGGCGCGTGGCAAAAGCCGATTTCCCGGTGTCCGGGTTGTTGCCGTTCACTCTGAACCGGTAGGACACCTCCCGCTTGGTAGCAAATCCTTTCTCCGGGTCGACCCGTGCCTCGAATAGCTGTGCCGATCCTTCCGCCCACACCGGCAGACAGCTGTAGAAGAGCGCTTTCCGGAGGTGCTCGGCCAAATCTGAATTGTTCCGCTGCCCGTATGTCAGGCTGACATCGAGTGGCAACGACTTACCGGATGTGCTGGCGAAAAGCTGAAAGCATGTCAGGACTCGGTCCACATAGGCCTGGAGCCCGGCCTTCCCGCTCTGCGCGGAAACGGACTGCATCAGCCGGAACGTCACCTGGAGTCGAATCCGGGCAAGCGCCTCGTCATCGAGAAAATCGAGAAAGCGTCGAATCTGGCTCCCAGGCTGGTCGCGCTGGTCGCGGATCGCCTTGAGTAGGGGCTCAATTTCATCGTCGTCCAGGTCTTCGCGCGCCAACTGATTGCGGATGCCACTCAGCAACAGGTCCAGCCAGTCCCGCCCGTCCACCAGTTCAATGGCAGAAAGGAGGCGCGCCACATCCTTCTCACGCTCAACCACCTTGCGCTCGGGAGACGCAAAGCCTACCGGTACCAGGCCGGCAGTCTCAGGCGCCTGTAAGAGCGTGACGTTCAGTTTCTGCCCGAGCGCGTCCAGCTCACTCTGGGTGGTCGGCACCACCAGAGCCGGCAAAGAAGTCGACGACAGTGCCCTATCCAGATGCTGCGCCACCATCCCGTGCAGCTTCTCAATCGTCGCGGTGGTCTTGCCATCGCTACCTGGCAGCAGGCGGCCGCCAACCTTTGCCGTTGTCCCCCGCGGAGGGATTTCGAGGTCGCGAACGAAACCAGTATCGCTCCCGGCAGCGAGGTCTTCGGTGAATCCCTGCACTTTGAACAGGGCACGGAGTGCGCTGCCAAGATTGACGTACAACTGGCCTTCCTCAGCGCGGAAGAGCAACTCAGTCGGAGTACTGGTGGGTTCAAGCGCCTTCGCCATGAGTTCGGCGAGGCGCGCCAGGTTAACGGACGGGGTGCGGGTGCGCGCGGAAATGCTCGCGCCGCCCGGATTCGGGGTGCTCATCGGTCAGCTCCTTTCTGGCAGCTACGCCACTTCATCCCACAAGACGACCAATCCGGTGGGCGGGATATTTCGTTTAAGTACGGGATAGTATAGCGACATGCTGTATAAGCAACCCACTTTGCTTTGTACCGACTCGCTTCTTCTCCCTTGGACACGAGGGTAATACCCATTACCCTGATGGCTACATAGCCTAGTGATCTCGGGTGCATCGACTGCCACGGTCGCCCTGTAGCGCTACCAGGTGTGCCTCCTGCGCTGGCTTGTGCATCCAGTGCCCTATTTGCTTATGACACCGCGCCCAAGCCGGCCGTGTCTAATTGATGACATCCGCCAAGCGGGCCACAGAGTGTTGCTTTGAATTGACGCCTTGGGACTAGCCGAGATTCTTGTAAGATTCTTGGCGCGACATGCTTACGTGGTACGCGGCCGTGTCGCCGACAGCGCAATAAGGAGGGAATCCCACGTGAAATTCATCCATGCAGCAGATCTGCATGTCGACAGTCCGCTACGCGGCCTGGACAGTTACGATGGGGCTCCCGTCGACCGTCTGCGCGGCGCTTCACGTCAGGCGCTGATTGCCCTGGTCGACCTCGCCCTTGAGCACCGTGTTGCATTCGTATTGTTGGCCGGCGATATCTACGACGGCAACTGGGCCGACTTTCGCACTGGCCTGTTCTTCCGCGAACAGATGCTACGGCTGCGGCGCGCCGGCGTCCTGGTTTTCACGGTAAAGGGCAACCACGACGCGGAGAGCCAGATCACGAAACAGCTGCCGGAAGTCGAAGGCGTCCACGTCTTTAGCGCTCACAAGAGCGAAACGATCGACTTGGAGGGACTCGGCGTGGCCGTCCATGGGCGCAGTTTCCCGCACCGTGCGGTGCCGGAGGACTTGGTGCCCCTCTATCCAGACCCGCTCCCGGGGCGCTTCAATATCGGTCTTCTCCATACAAGCCTGACCGGACGCGAGGGCCACGACCCTTACGCGCCGACTTCAATCGAAGCCCTGTGCGACAAGGGCTACGATTATTTCGCGCTGGGTCACGTGCATGCGCGCGAGGTGGTTCGGCCGTCAGACCCGCGCATCGTTTTTCCGGGCAACCTGCAGGGGCGCCACGCCAAAGAGACCGGCCCGAAGGGGTGCGAGTTGGTGACCGTCGAGGGCGGCGTCATCACCGCCGCCGATTTCGTTCCCCTGGAGGTGGTGCGTTGGCATCAGTTTCGCCTCGATGCGTCGGGGCTGTCTTCGGTCGACGCACTGGCAAGGCACTTCGTGGCTCAAGCGCGCGAACTTGTCGCCGATGCCCGGGACCGGCTCCATGCAGTGCGTCTCCTGATCCACGGAGAGTCGGTGCTGCATCGCCTGGAGGCCGAGCAGCCCGGTTCCATCGTCGCGGCAATTCAGGCGGCGACCCAAGACCTGGACGATGCCGACCTCTGGATCGAGCAAGTCCGCCTCGACCTGCAGTCGCCGCTCGATCGCCCTGCCGCGGCCGGGCGCACCGATGCGGTCGGCGAAGTCGTTCGGCTGGTTGACGCAATCGGTACGGACGAGAGGCAGCTCAAAGCCTGGTTCTTGCAGCAGGTAGCGGAGATGAAGGACCTTCCGGGCGCGCTCGCCGACGCCGATCCTGTCTTATACGACGCCGACGCAATGCGCGCATTTCTTGCGGATGCCGAGGCAACAGTGCTTGCGCAGTTGTCGGGTGTTGCTGCCGAGGGAGAGACACCATGAAGTTGCGCCGGCTGCACCTGAAAGCTTTTGGCCCGTTCACCGACCGCGTGCTTGACTTTGGCGCCGCCACCCAGCGACTCGTCCTCATCTATGGTCCCAATGAAGCGGGCAAGTCCTCGACCTTGCGCGCCGTCTCGGATTTGCGGTTCGGCATCCCCCTGCACAGCAAGGACAACTTCATACACGCTCATCCGGACATGCGGGTGGGTGGCGAGTTTGTTGATCGCCAGGGCAACGAGTATTCGCTGATTCGCCGCAAGGGCCGGGGCGCGACGCTATTCTTCGCTGACTTCGCGCGGGAAGGCTTGGCCTTAGAAACGCCCGTTCCACCGGATGTCGACATCCTTCTGAACGGCGGGCTGCGCAAGGAAGAGTACGACTCCATGTTCGGGCTCGACCATCGCCGGCTGCGGGAAGGCGGTCAGGCACTCCTCAAAGGCGAAGGTGACATCGGAGCCGCCATCTTCGAAGCGAGCGCTGGTGTTCGCAGCATTCCACAAGTCCTTGAGCGTCTGGATGCTTCCGCGCGCAAGTTCTTCATGCCCGGCGCGCGCGGAAAGAACGCACGCATCAACGAAGCGATCAAGGCCTACGAAGAACGCCATGGTGAGTACAAGCAGGCCCTGGTAAGGCCGGCGCATTGGGCCGATGTCTTCAAGAAACATCAGGCGGCGGCAGCCAAAGTCGCGGAGCTTGAGGTGCGCCGTCGGGAACTGAATGCCCAGTTGCTGCTGATCAAGGAACTGCGTGCCGTGGCACCCGTGCTCCGCGCGCTGGAACATGCGTCGCGCATCCTCGACGACCTGAAGTCGGTGCCGCTCCTGTCGCTCACCGCAGCCACCGAGCGCGCCGCCGCAGAGTCCGGCCTGTCGGATGCGCAGCATAACGCCAGCCTCGCCTCGGCTGAGGCCATGCGCCAGCAGCAACGGCTCGACGAACTCAAACCGGACACTGAGATCTTGGAGGTGGCACCGGCAGTCAAGCGACTGGCGGCCTCCGCCGAGGCGATTGATCAGCACCGCCGGGATTTGGCCGAGGCCACTGCCGACGTGGCCACAGAGACCGAACAGGTCATGCGGCTCGCGGCCAGAATCGACGTATCGCGATCCGCCGAGGCGGTCAGCGAACACGCCCCAGCGAAAACGGAACGGGTCCGAATCGAGCAGCGTCTGCATGCTGTCGAACTCGCCGAGCAGGCGCTTGGACAGCATCAGGAATCCGGGCGCCAGACCCTGGACGTCGAGGAATCGACAGTCGCGGCACTGCCGTCCCCGGAATGCCGAACGGTGCTTCGCATCGCCCAGGCCGAACTCGCACGTAGCGACGCCGATCTCAAGCGGCTGTCGGCTCTTCCCGCTGAAATCAAGGCCGCGCAGCGTGCGGTGGCCAACGGATTGGAAGCCGCCGGCTTGGTGGACGAAGCGGCCCTGCGCAGGGTACGGCCACTGCTGGATGCGCAGATCGACGCTGCGATGAAGCAGGAAAATGCCTATGCAACGCGGCGCGGCGAGCTCGAGAAGCGAATTGACCAGGTTTCCGAGGCGCTATGCAACGAAGTCGCTCAGCGCGATCGTCTGCTCGCGAAAGGAGATGTCCCCACGCGGGATGATGTCGACAAGGCACGCTCCCATCGAGACGCCGAGTGGGTGCGGGTACGCCAGATCTACATCGATGCCACGGAGTCTCCCACCGATGCCCTTAATAGCGGCAAGCCGCTCCCAGCAGCTTACGAGGACGCGGTAGTTCAGGCCGATAGCCTCATCGACGAGTTGGCCAGTGACACAGAGCGAGCTGCTGCGCTCCAGTCGAGCAAGCGGCAGATCGAGACCTTGGAGAGGGACTGCCGCGATCTCAAGGGCCAGCTCGAAGAACTCGACCGGGACGAAGCGTCCCGGCAGGCGACTTGGCATCAGACCATTGCCGGGGCCGATCTGCCGAACCTGTCGCCGGCAGCCCTGCGTGACTGGCAGGCCTTGTTGCCTGCCGCACGGGCCGCATGCGAGGCGCTGCAGTCCAAGCTCGACGAGTTTGCGCAGGTTCAAGCCACCGAGCAGGCGCTGGCAAGCCAGTTGCGCGCAGCGATTATCGGCACCGGACTCGCCGTGCCTACAGAGGATGCACGACTCAGCACACTGTTGGCGACGGCATCCGACGTTGATGCGGAAATCAACCAGCGCGAAACGGCGATCAACCGAGCCGCTGGGAAGCGGCTCGAACGCGAACGGCAGCTCCAGAAGAATGCCGCCCGCGAGAACGAGTTGACCACGGCCCTGCTTACCGCCAAGGATGCCTTGAAGCCCGCACTCGCCGGCTTGCTGCTGCCCGAAGATACGACGGTCGCCGTCGCCCGGGCGCGAATAGGTGAATTCGAAGATCTCTTGGAAGCTGAAGATCGGCTCGCCGCGGCTCAATCTAAAGAGGGCCGGGCCAGCCAGGCGCTCACCCTCCTCGACAACGCTGCCAAGGCGATCTGGCAGGTGCTTGGTGGCCCCGAGCCTGCGGATCTTCGTTTGTACGTCGAGCAGGCCTTCGCGCGCCTAAGCACTGCCGAGGCAGTCCAGACCGAGCGCACCCTGGCGCAGCAAGCGCTGGAGGCCGCACAGAAAACGCAGCGCGAGCATGAGGATACCGGTGAGCGGCATCAGCAAGTCCTGACAGCCCTGCGCCTCGCCGCTGGCGTCGAGTCGGCGAATCAGCTGCCAGAAGCCGAGGAGCAGTCGCGGCGCAAGAGGGAAGCACAGAGCGAAGTCGATCGCTCAAACTCGCAGTTGGCGCAAGCATCACGGCGCTCCGTAGACGAACTGCGTACGCTGCTGGCCGACTATGATGCCGCGCGTAGGGATGCTGACGAGATGAGCTTTTCGGATGAGCTGAATCAGCTCGAACCGAATCTGCAGGCCGCCCGCGAGCACGAGGAATTGGCCCGGCGCGCCCTTGAGGCCATCGACGGATCCGACACGGCCGTGGCGGCACGCGAGGACATGGAACGGGCGGCCGCCAGCGTGCGCGCCAACATGTCCCCGTGGATTCGTTCGCGGCTTGCGCATGCGCTCCTCGCCGAAGCGCTCAAGCGGTTTCGCGATCGGGCTCAAGGGCCCATGTTGACCGCGGCATCGAGTTACTTCAGCCGAATGACGCGCGGCGAACTGGTGCGACTGATCAGCGACGACTCCGACAAGGAGCCGGCCCTGATAGCCGAACGCAGTAATGGCTCGCGAATCCGCGTCGAGGAAATGAGCGAGGGTACGCTTGACCAGCTCTACCTGGCGTTACGCTTGGCCGCCCTGGATCTTCGGCGCGCTGCCGGCGTCGACCTGCCGGTCATCCTCGACGACGTTCTGATGACCTCGGACGAGGATCGCTCCGGGTCCATTCTGGAGGCATTGGCGGATTTTGCTGGCGAGAACCAAGTGCTGGTGTTCACGCACCATCGGCATATGGTTGAGCTAGCGCAGCGTTATGTGCCGGCCGAGCATCTTGCCCTTGTCCCCTTGTAGCACAAAGTGGCCACAGGATGCCGGCGAAACTGGTCGAGCGATGCACCGATTTCGCTCAAGGAATCAGGCCGTCGCATTGCCCACGGAATGCGCACGAAAGACACGTCTTCCGAGACTGGGGCCGACGGGGCAAGACACGATTTGCGAGAATGTCTTCCCGCCTTCTGACCAACGCAACCACCTGCTCGTCGGTCATCAATCGGACACGATGCGCGATCGGCAAGGCTCGCCGGGTTGGCGCCTTCACCATCACATACCCGTACGACGCCACCGACTGCCCGGTCTGCCCCATCACCGCCAGCCTCTGGGCGGACAACTGGATCACGTCCGACAGGAAGGGCTGGTTGCTCGAGCGAGTCTTGAACTCCACCAACACGAGCAGCCCGGAGGGCATCCTGTATGCCCGGTCAAGTTTCGCCACCAGCCCGACGGGCGTAGAAATCCGGAACAGTTTTTCCATGTAGACCAACTCGGCATCCCGCAGCGCTGCCGGTCGTGAGGCCCCCTCAGCCCGTGCGGCATCGGTCTCAACTGATCGCCACCGCGCCATGACCAGCGCCACGCCTACGACGGCAACGGCGCAACCGACGCCCCACGCTAGCGCCGACACTTGCCGCCTCCACGCAAGCCTGCCCACCACCGAAAGCCCGTCGCTATCGCCCCCAAGACCATGCGCACAGGAATTTGCATTTGTGGCCATCGGCGCAGGACGACGCAGGTGCCCGGTGCACCGCGATAGTAGAGGCGGATCACCCGGCGTCCCCAGGCGCTCGGTCGCAGTGCCTCATCCCTGAACCGGCGCAGGACCTCCGTCTGCCAGGCCTCACCGAACACGCAGGTAGCGATGAAACAGCGCCCCTTCCGGGCGGCCTGTGCAGAAGCCGCCAGGCCTTCCCGATAGAAGCGCTCATGCTCGACCACCCCGCGCACACTGGCTCGCTGCTGCCGGGCGGTGCGTCGGCTGCCATGCAGATACTCGAACACCACCAGCCGTTCGCAGCGGCCCATCTGGGCCAGGTCCGAAGCACTGACCATCGGAACATCTGCTGACCGGCGTGATCGCTTGCCCATGGCCGCCTCACTCGTCGATCGCGGGCGCGAAGAGGTCGTTGGTGATGTCGCCATTGCCCTGTTGCGCACTACTTGCGGAAGGCAGATGAGGCGAGCCACGCCCCATCCCAGCGAAGACACCGCTCTGCGCCAGCAACCCATCGTAGGCCAGCAGCCGCAGGCGATTTATGCGTTTAACGCCCTTCTGAAACTGGATCAGATCGTCGTACAGACAGGGATGGTCGGCACGCGTCAATACGAAGACCAGGCGAATGGGTGCGGCGTCCTTCACGGTATCGGTACTCATTCGAGTTCTCCCGATGCCACCTGACCTTGCGCCGTACCGATCGCGGTCATCTTGCTGCTCGCGTAGTTCTGCCCGGCCAGCTGAAAACCCCGCACATTGGCGAACATCGGTTCCTTCACCTCGTGGATGCGGTGCTTCGGGAACGCCGCCTTCACCGCCTTGCGGAACAGGAACGCCCCGCCCCCGACCAGAATGATGTTCTGCAGGCTGTGCGGTGCCTCGATCCACTCCTTCATCGTCGAGACAGCCTGCTCGGCAACGGTCTCCGCCAGGGGTAGCAGGCGCTTCATGTCGTACGGCTTTTGGAAGATCATCGGCTGCTTGCCCGTGCGCAACGCCAAGTCGATGGCGTCGTAGTCCCGGTACGGCGAGCCGATATCCTTGGTGATCTCGGCCGCCAGCAGGCGCAGCACGTCGGACATGCCGCGGTTGAACGAATAGCTCTGCTTCTGCACGAGACGCATGCCTCGGGCCACCAGCCAGTCGAAGGTGCGCGAGCCCGGGTCGATGATCAAGCTCTGCTCGTTGCCGATGATCGCCATCTTCTGGTGCTCGGAGGCGAAGTGCGCCAGCGCCCCTTGCGGCTGGGCCACCGCCATGGCCTTGCCGACCGTCACCACCTTGCCGCCCCCGATGTCGTGCCGGCCGGTCATTGCTTTCTCCAGCGCCGCTTTCTTGACCGCGAAGAGCGCCACGGGCAGCCCCACCACCAGGAGGTCGATGTGGCTCACCTTCATCATGGCGAGCGCCCCCCGCAGCAGCGCCATGTACTCGGGCGTCTCGGTGTATTCATCGTGCAGTTGCTTGGCGCGAAACGTATCGGCGGCGAGACTCACGTCCGGCCCGACCTCGTAGAACAGCGGGCCGATGGGGATGCACACGGTTTTCTTGCGCTCGCTCGCCGGCCACGACGGTGAGTCGTCGCTCGACGGATAGGCGACAGAGGGGAAGCTGGCGCAGCGAATGTCGGTACCGGCCGCGGCCGTGACGAATTTGGTGTTGCCGGATCCGACATCCACCGCTCTGACGATCAATTCCATAGCAAGACTCCGAGGTAGGGTTGAGGTCGATCAGCATCGACAGCGCGATCTGATCCCGCCACACGGAATCCCTACTCAAAGAGGCCGATTTCGGCATCGGGCCCGGGCCGCTGTCAGCGAAACGGCGATCCACGGACATTTCGCTGACACCTGAAAGCGTCATCTCCCAGCGGGGCGGCGTGTGTGTCACTACGCTCTCATTCAAATGGCGGCCATCAACCCCATGCGCGGCAGATGCCGCCGGAGCGATCCGCGCGCGAGCATCGCCCTGAGTTACCCCGCTCAGGACCAGAGGCAGAGATTTCCCCCGTCAAGCCCGCCCGCCGCCTCGTTGCGCGCCGCTTCGCGACAATAAATGCGCCTTACCGCACTCTCCCGGGCGCGCAAGTGCCACCCGCAATCCTCCGCCAATCGCCGCGCTTTCGAGCCGCCCGCTTGACCGCCCTACCCGCTTGGCGTCAACTACGGTTTCCCGAGGGCCATCCTGGCCCCGCTCCATCGCGGAGCAAAAGGCGTCGCAGTCGTTACCTGCCCTT